>Ga0208235_1000137_pt1 | contig 19854 bp, 17 predicted proteins | sample LakMenEpi22Oct12_FD_150727 | JGI IMG/M metagenome (GOLD analysis project Ga0208235, IMG submission 150727) | Freshwater microbial communities from Lake Mendota, WI - 22OCT2012 deep hole epilimnion (SPAdes) | ecosystem: Environmental > Aquatic > Freshwater > Lake > Epilimnion/Euphotic zone ... | reverse complement strand
CGGACCTCAAGGATTTACTGGACCTAGTGGTGGACCCGGACCTCAAGGATTTACTGGACCTAGTGGTGGACCCGGACCAACAGGACCGCAAGGATTTACAGGACTAGCCGGAGTAGGCCCACAAGGAGCAACAGGAGAACCCGGCGGACAAGGCCCTCCCGGACCTGCGGGCTCACCTGGACCTACCGGCCCATTAGGACCTACCGGCCCATTAGGACCTACCGGCCCATTAGGACCTACCGGTCCAACTGGTCCAACCGGACCAAAGGGAGAGAAAGGGCAAAAAGGAAGTTCATCAGGAGGTCCATTTCCAGCATTCTCAGATAGGAGATTAAAAAAAGATATAGAGGAAATAGATTCTGTATTAGAGCAACTATATACGATAAAACCTGTTAATTATAATTGGAACACAGATGAAATGAAAGGTGTTATTTTAGAAGTAAATAAAACATCTTCATCTCATAGGATTCCATCTAACTTAGAGGGTAAAGAAGTAGGTATTATAGCTCAAGATATAACCGACGGACTTAAAACAGGTTTATTAAAAGAGTTTAAGATAGAAGGACAAAAAGGAGTTCTAGCTGTTAACTATGATAAACTTTCGGTTTATAATCTAAAAGCTATACAGGAATTATATGATTTAATAAAGGATTTAACTAAAAGAGTTACAAAATTAGAAAAAGGAGAAAACTATGAGTAAATTAAGAAATGTAGAAGCGGTAAAAAAACTTCTAATAGGAGAACACAAAACCCAGAATAGGACAACTGTAGGATATAGAAAGAAGGAAGATTCCGAAATAAGAAAAGTAGGAGATATATGGGAAGATGTTTCACCTATGGGTCATGTAACCGAATGGGAACAAAGAGATGGATATAAAGTAAAAAGATCTAAAGGAGTTAGAGAAATACTAAAAGAATTAGACAGCATAAGTAAATTTCCTAATTGTTTAGATACATGTGACGGCAAACTTTTCGGTCAAGCAGATTATAAATTAGGAAAAAAGACAGGAAGATGTTTGGAATGTACAATAAAATATGAAGCAGACTTAAAGCTAAGTGGAAAATTTGATACTTATGTTCATGATAAAAAGAAAGAGAATGCAGTATCATTTTTAAAAGAGGCATCTAAAGAAGTAGAAGTTTTATTAAGATCATTTGACAACATGGGATATTCTCATGCAGACGGATCTATTGAAAAATGGTCAATTGAAAATAAAGAATCATTTTTAGATAAGATTAAATCTGATTTTAATAATTTAAGAGATGATATCATGGAAACATATAATATAAATGAAGAAGATTTAAATATAGATGTCAACAAATAAAGTAAAACTAGCAATAGCTCAGGAGTATAAAAAATGTGCAAAAGATTCAACTTATTTCACTAAAAAATACTGCAAAATAGAGCATCCTACAAAAGGACGTATATTATTTGGTCTTTATCCATTTCAAGAGACCACATTAGAAAAGATGCATAATGAAAGGTATATTATCATAAACAAAGGAAGGCAGTTAGGAATATCAACTTTATCAGCTGCATTCATTTTGCATAGTATGATATTTAACAGCGGGTATAAAGTTCTTATTATTGCAACCAAACAAGATGTAGCAAAAAATTTAGTCCATAAGATTAGATTGATGCATGATTTTTTACCTTCATGGCTAAAACAAGAGACATTGGAGGACAATAAAATGATGCTTAGATTTAAAAATAATGGATCTAGTGTTAAAGCAGTATCATCAAGTCCTGATTCTGCAAGATCTGAAGCATTGTCTTTACTAGTTATAGATGAAGCAGCTCACATTTCTAATTCGGAAGAAATTTGGACAGCTGCACAATCTACATTAGCGACGGGAGGTAGTTGTATATTATTATCCACACCTAATGGAGTAGGTAATTTATTTCATAGAGTTTGGCAGGAATCTTTAAATGGGGGAGATTTTACTTCTATATTTTTACCATGGACTGTCCATCCGGAAAGAGATTGGAAGTGGCGAAAGGAACAAGACATATTACTAGGAGAAAAAGCAGCAGCCCAAGAATGTGATGGTGACTTCTTGACATCCGGACATACTGTGGTAGATGGTAGTATATTAGTATGGTATGAGAATAATTACGTAAAAGATCCAATAGAAAAAAGAGGTGAGACTGGAGATTTATGGGTCTGGAAGTATCCTGAAAGTGATTGTACTTATGTTGTATGTGCAGATGTATCTAGGGGAGATTCTTCTGACTTTTCTGCTTTTCATGTTTTAAATATAGAAACATTAGAACAAGTTGCAGAATTTAAGAGTATGATTGGCACCACCGAATTTGGACATTTATTAATGAGTATAGCTTCTGAATACAACGGAGCTTTACTTGCCATTGAGAATGCGTATGTTGGCTGGGCAGTTCTACAAACTATTATAGATTTAGGATACCAGAATCTGTATTATACTTTCAGAAACGATCCTTTTGTTGACCCTGATGTACATGTTAACATAAATAAAGACTATTTACTTAAGGATAACATGGTTCCAGGATTTACTACTTCTACAAAAACAAGACCAGTAATGATTTCTAAATTAGAGACATATTATAGAGAAAAATCTCCAATAGTATATAGTAAGAGATTGATACAGGAATTGTTTACTTTTGTTTGGAAAGACCACAAAGCAGAAGCTAGAGATGGATATAATGACGACTTAGTTATGTCTTTCGCTATTGGACTTTGGGTTAGAGACACTTCCTTGAAAATGAAAACTTTGGGCTTAAGTTTCTCTAGGTCTTTGCTAAATAACACAACAAAAACGATATACACTCCAAGTAACTCAAATAAAGTACATGACTCTTGGTCTATGAAAACTAGAAACAATGAATCAGAGAGTCTAACTTGGCTTATAAAATAAAAACATGGATAATTCAATACAGGCAAAACTAAAGCGATTATTCTCTACGCAAGTGATTGTTAGAAGAATTGGAAAAGACAGAATTAAAGTTATTGATACCTCTAGGCTACAAGGCGCAGGTACTAAAGATAAAGTCGGATATGCTGACAGATTCTCTGGCTTACATACATCTAGGCAATACGGATATTCTCCCAATAACAACACGATAAATTTTCACTCTTCAAAGTTACAGATATTTACAGACTATGAAGCCATGGACACAGATCCAATCATAGCCTCTGCATTAGATATTTATGCAGACGAAAGTACGGTAATGTCAGTAGAGGGAGATTTGTTAAATATTAGTACTCCAAATGAGAACATTAAAAAAATACTCTATAATTTATTTTACGATATCTTAAATATAGATTACAACCTATGGAGTTGGACAAGATCTTTATGTAAGTATGGAGATTTCTATTTGTATTTAGATATCGAAGAAGGTCTTGGTATAAAAAACGTTGTTCCTTTATCAGCCTACGAAGTTAGAAGGGTGGAAGGAACAAATCCAGAAAATCCTTATGAAGTTAAATTTATATACGAAGGATTACACACTACTCAAATGAGTCCGATTGTATATAGAAATGATGAAAGAAAAAATAAAGAATTAGATTATCATGAAATAGCCCATTTTAGATTATTATCTGATAGTAATTTTTTACCTTACGGTAGAAGTCAAATAGAACCTGCAAGAAAGATTTTTAAAATGCTTACTTTGATGGAGGACGCTATGTTAATTCATAGAATCATGAGAGCCCCGGAAAGAAGAATTTTCAAGATAAATGTAGGAAGTATTCCGCCTAATGAAGTAGATAACTACATGTCTACTATTATATCGGCAATGAAGAAAACCCCTTATGTCGATGAAAAAACAGGAGATTATAACCTAAAATTTAATCTCCAGAACATGTTAGAGGATTATTACTTACCGGTTAGGGGAAAAGATGCGAGTAGTGAAATAACAACATTACCGGGTTTAGGCAATCAAGGTTTCATGGATGATATCGAGTACGTCAGAAATAGAATGATGGCTGCTTTAAAAATTCCTAAGCCTTTTTTAGGGTATGATAAAGACACGGAAGGTAAGTCTATGATTGCTGCCGAGGATGTTAGATTCGCTAGAACTATAGAAAGGATTCAGAAAATAATTGTATCGGAGTTAAATAAGATTGCTATCATTCACTTATATACTCAAGGATATAAGAATGAGGAATTGATTGATTTCTCTCTTTCTCTAAATAATCCATCTTTAGTTTATGAAAGACAAAAGGTAGAAATACTAACAGAGAAAATGAATTTAGCTTTAGTTATGCAAGATTCTAAATTATTCTCTAGGAAATATATACATGAAAACTTATTTAAATTATCAGAATCAGAAAGATTAACAGAGGAAGAATTGATTATTGAGGATTTGATGACTACTTTTAGACACTCTCAAATAGAAACGGAGGGCAATGATCCCAAACTATCAGGACAAAGTTTTGGTACTCCACATGATATGATGTCATTAAAGTTAGCTTCTAAAGGAAATGAAGTAGATGCAATGTCATTTGACGATGGAGAAGAGTTAGAATTTGCAGACAAGGAGGATAATCGAGGAAGACCTAAGAGAATTGGTACATTCGGCACAAAAGATGACACAGTTAATGGTAGAGATTCTATGGGAGACCGAGATATGAAATCTAACTTAGAAGGAGAAAGAGACCCTTTAAAAGCTAGAAAAAGAGAGAATCCGGTAAATTTAGAGTCAAAACTAGTAAATTCTCTCAGGAGACAATTTGATAGTGGTATAGGAAACAAGAATCTAATTATCGAAAAATCATTTAAAGAAAACGAAAAAGCAGCAGGCACAGATTTGCTAAGTGAAAATAACTTGTTAGATTTAGAGTGATTTAGATAAACATTACAATATTTATTTAAAATAATTTCTTTTAATAAGAAATTCACAACTATAAAAAATGAAGAAAATAAAACACAAAAAGCACCGGAATACGGGATTGATTTTTGAAATGCTAGTGAAAAAAATGACTAGCAATGTATTACAAGGAGAAGGGATAAATGAAATATCCTCAATTATAAAAAAACACTTTTCAAACAATTCACAGATTAGACAGGAGTTGACGTTCTACCAAATGTTAACTAAAGAGAAAGTAAATAGTCCTAACCTCGCTAATGAATTAATTGAATCCATAAAAGAAGCTAGAAACTCCTTAGACCTCGAAAAATTGAATAAGGAGAAATATAGATTATACAAAGACATTACATCATATTTCGGCGGGGATTCTTTCTTTGACATAAAAGTAGAGAACTATCAAAACTATGCTAGCATCTATACATTATTCGAGTACAATCAATCAGATAATCCTCCAGTAATGGTTTCAAATAAACAGAATCTAATAGAATGTATATGCAATGTAGAATCATCTAATACCATGTCATCTGAATACTTAACAGAATCAGAAGATATTAGATTGTCAGCATTTGAGATAATGATTGAAAAGTATAATGATAAATACAATGGTCTATTAAGTGAGCAAAAAACATTATTAGGCAATTATATAAACATGGAGACATCATCAGATGAATTTAAAACATTTATTACATCTGAAACAAGTAGATTGAAAGAATCCATTAATAGCATTATTCCTAATGTTGAAAATGTAGCATCAGCAAATAAGTTAAATGAAATGATTGATGTCTTAGATCAAGTTAATAATGCAAAATATATTACAGAAGATCATATACATGTTATTATGAAATATTATGAGTTTGTAAATGTTATAGCAAAGTGAAAAATATAAAAAATAATAAAGAAGCATTCATGAAATACCTATTTGAGTCTTTAAATAAAAGTTTTAAAGTGGGTGGCCCCGCCGAATCTTCTTCCAAATACTTACCTATTGACGACGAGGATGGAGTTAAAACTGAAATGAATGTAACAAGTAATCTAGATGGTGGTGAAGGCCCTCCAAGAACTCCTCTAGTATTCAAAAGAAGAAAACCTGAGACAAAGGAAAAACCTTACAAGTTCATAAAGAAAACAACTTTCAATAAAATAGAGAGGGATAAAGAAAAACAAAAATCCACTCCATTTTTAAAACAAGAATCCGTAATAAATTTCATAGACGAATTCTTAAAAAATATAAATAATGGCACAAAATAGAGTACTCCTAATAGACTCCATATCAACTTTTAATCCCGTTAGCTGCGTATTAAAAGAATCCAAAGGTAAAAACGGCGGATTATTAGTTAAAGGGATATTACAAAGAGCAGATTCCATAAACCACAATAAAAGGATGTACCCTCGAAAATTGATGGATGAGCAAGTTAAAAAATATCAGGATAAAATAAAAGAAGGTATAGCTTACGGAGAATTAGATCATCCGGAAAGAGCTGATACCTGGCTATCTGAGGCATCTCACATAATTAGAGAAATTTGGTGGGACGGAGATGACATATATGGTATTGCTGAAATTTTAGACTGGACACCAAAGGGTAATTTACTAAAACAATATTTTGATAAGGGACACACGGCAGGAATAAGTTCTCGAGGAGTTGGAACTTTAAGAGAAGCTGGCCTAAGAAATGGCGCACCTTACTATGAAGTTGGAGAAGATTATGAAATGGTTGCTTTTGACTTTGTATCTAATCCATCTACACAGGGAGCATTCATGTCGCCTGTAGTAATGAAAGAATCTAAAAATTATTTTGTAAATGTTGATACACTAGCTGACGAAATCCTAAATATGTCAAAAATACTGTAATGGCATCCATAATTTTTATTGCTCCTGATTTTGTTTTTACCGATAAATTAGAGGGCAAATTTAGAGATGATGATAAAACAAGAAAGGTTGGTGCTGCTATGAACGATAGGCATTCAAAGTTGTCTATAAAAGAAGCAGAAATAGCGAAAAGAGAATTTGAATCCGCTTTAAAAAATACTAAAAAGGGAGCCTATAAAAAAAATGTTAGGGTAGAAAAAAGCCTAGATAATTTATACAAAAATGCAGAAGATTTAATAAAAAGCAATAAAATAATAATAGTAGCAGTACCACTAACTAGAAAATTCTTCTTAGAGAAAGTAACTCCTAGTGGTATTAGCAGAGATACTTTTTTAGCTAGATTAGACAAAGCAGGTGCGAAAAATAAAATAAAAGTAAGGAAATATTTACTACTATTTTCTTATGATATAAATCAAGTATATAATGAAGACGATTTCACTAAATTAGTTTCAAGTACAAGAGATGAATATGTTAAAAGTTCTGAATCCGGAAAAGGTTTCATGACTAAAGTAGATAAAGGAGATAAAAGTAAATTCATAATCTACAATAAAGAGGATAAATTTAAAGAGGCAAGAGTAATTGAAGCAGATACAACAGGTGAAAAAAAATTAATCAAACCTCCGGAAGGAGTTTCTGAATTTACCGGATTTCAAAATGTTATAAAACTAGAAGAAGAGGACGATGAAGAATTAAAAATTTCAGAACTAATAAAATTTCAAAAAGAAGCTAAGTCCGTTTCTAAAATATTATTTACTCCTACCGGGAATATAGTTAAAGATTTAAAAATAGCAATTAATAATAAGTTAGTCATAAAAGTAAAATATACCGGTAGAGTAAATTACACAGGGGAATTAGCTACGGGAGTTAGAATAATAGAACCTGTCGCCTTAGGAACATCAAAAATAGGTATATCTCAAAATTCCCTAGCACTAAGAGCCTGGTTAAAGAAAGGAGATACCCTAAGTCCTGAAAATAGACCAGGGTGGAGATTTTTATATGTATCCCGAATAGATAGCCTAGAATTTACGGGAGATTCCTTTAATTACAAAAGACCTTCTTTTAATAGTACAGGAGATAAATGGTTAAAATCTATAGTAGCTATCTCATCTTTTGATAAAACTAGAATATATGGAAAAGGTAGAAGAGCAGAAATAGAGACATCATTAGTAGTAAGATTAAGTCTTCTTATCGCATCACCTAATGCAACTAAACGAGAGCTGATAACATATATAAGAAAATTAAAAGAAGTGAAGGAAAATCACGAAAGTGGCGCGCAAGTTTTAGGATACAAAGACAGGGAATTATTGTATAAATATTTTCCTCAAACACGTTAAATTATTTTAAAAATAAATAAAAATACACGTTTTACATAAAAAATAGCATTTTAGTAAAAAACAATAATATTTATTGATAATAATATCTTGTTTAATATAAGATTAAACGATTAGAAAATATATTTAAGATTTACAATAGTCTTACAATCAAAATAGTAACATGAACGATTTATTAAAATCCGCAATTGCAGACGCAAAAGCCATAAAAGATACGGCAATGCAAAATGCAAAAGCAACCTTAGAGGAATCAATCTTCTACAAAGTGTCTCCACTTCTTGAAAGTAAAGAAGAAGAAGAAAAAATGGAAGAAGGAAATGGAGAACAACCACCTTGGCTTCAAAAGAAGAAAAAACCTAACATGGAAGCCAAAGAAGAGGGTGGAGAAGAAGAAGACGAAGTTGAAGAGTCTTATGATAACGAAGAAGAAGATGGTAAAGAGCAAGAAAATGAATCCGCTTCTTTAGAAGAAATCTTAGCTGAATTGGAGGAGGAGTTAAAATCTTCAAACATTGGATCAGGAGACAACAAAATGGATAATTACGACAGCGATACAGAAGATCCTCAAGGTCCTAAGTATTTTAGCCGAAATGAAGTCATGACCGCCCTAGAAACAATGTTTTCAGAAGCCATCGGAGACAAGAAAGGTGAGGACGAGGAAGAAGACGAAAAAGAAAAAGATATGAAACAGATGCAAAACGAATTAAAAGAGGCTTATGAAGTTGTAAATCAACTCAAAGGAATGCTTCAAGAAGTTAATCTGTTGAATTCTAAATTACTTTACACTTCTAAACTTTTCCGTAACTACGCTTTATCAGAAAATCAGAAGAAAGATATTTTAGAAAACTTTGAGCGTGTAGTCACAATCAGAGAGGCTAAATTATTATATTCTACTTATGCTAAAGTACATGAAGGTGTAGACGCAAACAAAGGTAAAAAATCTAAAAATATTACCGAATCTTTTGCTTCAAAACCAACTAACAGCACAGCTCCTTCTGCTGCCACTAAATCAAATATTGTAAACGAATCAAACAATCTACGTGCAAGATTACAAGAGCTTGCAGGTATAATTAAGTAAAAATATGGGAAATTTAGACCACATGCTTCCGCATGACTATAACAGGACACAAAAAGCGGAGGCGATGAAATACATAACCAAGTGGGAACCCACTGGTTTACTTGAGGGCTTGGATGAAAAAAGAGAGAAACCGCACTTAGCAGTACTTTTGGAAAATCAAGCTCGCCAAATCGTAACAGAAGCTAACAGAACTGGTACTGCTTCTAATTCGGAAGAATGGGCAGGTGTAGCACTACCTTTAGTACGAAGAATTTTCTCTTCTATTGCGGCTAAAGATTTTGTTAGCATTCAGCCGATGAACCTACCTTCAGGTCTAGTATTCTTCTTAGACTTCAAATACGGTACATCACAGCCAGGATTCTTTGCTAATCAAGGTAAAAATTCTCAGAAAGACTCTCTATTTGGTATTACTGATTCAGATAAGGGAGGTACAGCAGGTACTCAAGGTCTTTACGGTGCTGGAAGATTTAGCTATTCTATTAATGACTATTCAAGTTCTACTCTGTCTTTCACAGGTAGTATAAATAGAATTAATACCACTAAGTTCTTTACAGGATCTGTTAACATGACTTCTGATATTAACTACGATACTAACTTCTCTGCATCATACAAGAGCAATACAAAGTTACGTAAAGTATTTGTATCTACTGACTCTGTTTCAGGATTTGATCCACTAGGAGTTAGAGCATTTACAGTAACAGGAACTAACATTAACGATACATTCCAACAGTTTACGTCTTATGACTTGACTAACAATAGAATCGTATTCATTGTTTCTGGTTCTACTACAATATCTAACGTAAAAGTAAATTACCACAAACAACCTACCGACCTTACTAGAGGTGACTTCGAAGAGGGTAAAACTCAAGCGGGAGGTAATAAAGAAGATTTACCAATTCCGGAAATCAATTTGGAAATGCGCTCCGAGGCCATTACGTCTAAAACACGTAAGCTAAAAGCTAAATGGACACCGGAATTCGCGCAGGATCTTAACGCATACCACTCTATTGATGCAGAAGCGGAATTAACTTCTATGCTTTCTGAATATATTTCTCAGGAAATTGATTTGGAGATTTTAGACATGTTAGTTTCAGAAGCTCAAACAGTAGAGAGATGGTCAGCAAGGATTGGATTCCAATACGATCCTGGTTCAGCCAATTTCACAAATGCAGCTACAACCGGTCAATTCTACAACCAAGGTACTTGGTTCCAAACAATCGGAACTAAAATGCAGAAGGTATCTAACGAAATTCACCGATTAACCATGAGAGGTGGTGCTAACTTTATTGTTACATCTCCAACGATTGCTACTATCCTTGAATCAATCCCAGGATACGCAGCTGACACTAATGGTGATCAAGCTAAATTTGCAATGGGTGTTCAAAAAGTAGGTTTGTTAAATAGCAGATTTACTGTATACAAGAATCCATATATGACTGAGAACTTATTGTTAATGGGCTATAGAGGCGCTCAATTCCTAGAAACAGGAGCTGTTTACGCACCATACATTCCGTTAATTATGACTCCTCTAGTATACGATCCGGAAAACTTCACTCCAAGAAAAGGTATCATGACGAGATATGCTAAGAAAATGGTTCGTCCTGAGTACTACGGAAAGATTTATGTTCACGGATTAGATTCTCTATAATATTAAAGTGTTCATAATTTATTGATATACAGGCGGGGCTTCTAAAAAGCCCCGCCTTTTTTATTTAGACTGAACTTAATCTATATCTACTTTGTTTTAAAAAATAAAAATCATGACAAACGTAAACAGAAAAATTAAAGATTTAAAAAAGATTGATGAGAAAATTAATGATTTAGGAAAAGCATTACTAGAAAATCCGGATAAAGAAGCTTATATAAATCAAAAATTAAATGCATTATCAAATGAAAAAACATTGATTGAAAAATTTTTATCTAATATTAATTACCTGTACATTCATAAAACCATTGACAATCCTTATATTAAATTAAAAAGATCTCCTGCTGTAAAAAAAGATGGCAACTATATTAGCAAATACTAAATTGTAAAACGTATTTATTATAAAAACTACATGGCGGAAAACACAGAAAAGAGGTTGCCGAAGAATCCGGTAAAATTTGATATCCAATTATCAAACGACCAAAAAGAAGCTAAAGACAAAATATTAATGCACCCTGTTAATTTTGTCTTAGGTAAACCCGGGAGTGGCAAAACACTACTTGCAACTCAGATAGCTCTTGATAAGTTTTTTAGGAGAGAAATAAATAAGATAGTCATTACTAGACCTATGGTTGCTACCGAAGAAATGGGATTTTTACCCGGAACATTTGAAGAAAAATTAGAGCCGTGGATAGTTCCTATAAAAGACAACATATCTAAAGCATACGCGAAGCAATCAGCGGTAGAAAGATTATATAGTGACAAATCCGTTGAACTCGTTTCTTTAGCTCACTTTAGAGGTAGAACTTTTGACGACGCTATTTGTATTATAGATGAATTTCAGAACTTGACAAAAGAGCAGCTCTCCATGTGCATAAGCCGATTAGGTAAAAACACAATCATGATATTTACAGGAGACGAAAATCAGATAGATTTAAAACATAAAGAACAATCTGCAATTAAGCTAGTACCTATAGTTGATCAGAGCAAATATGTTAATTGCGTAAGGCTTTCCACTAATCACAGACACGAAGCATTAGATGATATATTTAAGTATTTATATCCTAACTCACTGTAATTTATGATAATTAAGTTTTATGTTGGATACTACTCTCAATTTCATGCCAGCGGAGATAACTTCGCTGGCACTGAATGGGCCTTACGTCATCTTGCAGAGGCTTTTGCATCATTAGGTCACGAAGTATATATAACGGGAGACATAGTGCAGGAGAACGCTTTAAATGGCGTTATTTACTCGAAGGATTATAATGTAGAATCCGATATTCTAATTGCTCTAAATTACACTCACTACATAGATTTAATATCAGAGGATAGTTACGATAAATCTTATTTTTGGATACATAACACAGACCCTTTCTTCTACAATTTCTATAAGGGAGAGGATGTTGATAATTTACAAGACAAAGTATTTAATCACCCTAAGTTTGAAAGTGTTATTTGCGTATCTAAGTATCATAAGGGAGAATTTGATAAACATTTTCCGAATGTTCCTTCTATCATGCTATACAATGCAGTAAAACATATAGAAAAGTCAGATAAATTAAAAATTGAGGATTCTTACATTTATATATCTCATGCGGAAAGAGGATTAAGAGAGATATTGATACATTGGAGACAGATTTTATATCATCGACCTCAATCATCTTTATACATAGTAACGCCAAAATACGGAGAAAAATTCTATGAGAAGCATTTTTCTTATGTTAAAAGCACGTATAAAAATGTGTACTACCATGGATCTATGAGTAAAGATGCTTTAATAACTTTTGCGAGTAATAAAAAGTATTGGTTATATCCTTCAAATTATGATGAGACATTTTGTGTATCTGCTGTAGAAATGCAAATGTTAGGATTGATTCCTATAACAAGATTAAGAGCAGGATTAAAAGAAACTATATTTAATTATATTGATTTTGATTCATGGTTATCATGTGTATTGTCTAATGATAATTTTAAAATGCTTACTAATTCATCTACATCAAATTTAAATGTATATGATGCTTTTAATCCTAAAATGATTGCTAAAGAATTTATAAATATTAATGTCATGGAAAATAGATTAAAGATAGATGCTGTCTATGTAATTACTTTTGATGTATCTGATGAAGCTATTAATAGATACACCGCCGAATTTAATAAACTAGGTATTATACCGGGTGAGTTTCATTTATTTAAAGCTATAGATGGTAGAAATGTTAAAGTAGATTTTGAATGGTCTTTATACAATAGTTGGAAAATAGATAATCATAGTAATTCATATTATAACCGAGATATATTGCCTGGAGAAATTGGATGTGCTTTATCTCATTTATCTGTATGGAAAGATGCTAAAAAGAAAAATTATGATTCTATTTTAATTTTAGAGGATGATTTTAAAGTAAATGGAGAGTTCCCCGCGAAAGAAATAGCATTATACGATTGGGGACTATTATATTTAGGAAGACAAAAAATCGGCGGGGACATAGACATACAAAATGAATTATATATACATCCAGGATACTCATGGTTATCTCATGCCTACATGTTATCAAAAGTAGGAATACAAAGAATAATAGAACAGAACTTTGAAAAATACATCTTACCAGTAGATGACTTCATAGCATCAACATATTCAAACAACAATGAAAGATTAGATTTAGCATTTATATGGAAAGACATGAATGCATATAGTTTAAAAGAATCTATAGTAAGTCAAACAAGTAATTCAAAAACAAGTAAAACATCTAATAACTCATTTGCATCTAACATCTATCTAACAAAAGATGTAGATAAATGGTCATCCATGTATATCAATCCTGCATTAAAGAATAAAGAATATGATTTAATTGTAGATGAACCTATACCTGATGTCTTACATTTACATGCCTTCAAAAAAGAATTTTGCAATGAAGTTATAAGATTAGCAGAAGAATGTGGAAAATGGACAAAAGATAGACATTATTATTATCCAACTCATGACATGCTTATCAATGAATTTCAATTACATGATGCTTATGACATGTTTTTAAATACTTACATATATCCCCTCGTAAAATCTAATTTTGTACTTACTGGAGACAAATGGAAGAAATTTAGCTCTGAAAACTTTATTATAAAATACACACCGGAAAATCAAGGGCACTTATCCCTACACCATGATGATTCTGCATTCTCTACTGTACTTACTTTGAATGATGAATACGAGGGAGGAGGTACATGGTTTTCAAAACAAAAGAAATTAGTTAAAGGAGAAGTAGGCGAATTAACAATACATCCGGGACAGATAACACATAGGCATGGTGCAAGACCTGTAACTTCCGGAGTTAGATATGTTCTCGTATCCTTTATAAGACAAGTATATTAAAAAGTGGAATAAAAGACTTTTTTAATACTATTTATTGTAAACAGCAGATGGCAGTTCACATACCTATTTGGCCTGGAAGTGGTAGCGCAGTATCTGGATCTACGCCTTTCGGAATATTTGACAAAGATACTAATTTTCAAAAGGACGCCCCTAAAGTAGCTGTATGGTGCGCTAGAAGATTAGGATATCCTCTTAGCGACGTGGAATTACAAGATATAAACTTCTATACCGCTTTTGAAGAGTCCATTTCCGAATATAGCAACCAAGTTAATGCCCACTCTGCCAAAGACAATATTCTAGGATTAATGGGATTCAATACAGGTTCCCTTAGATTAGAAAAGGAATTAGTTACCAATTCAATAGCAGGTGTCTTAGAAATATCCGCGGAATACGGTACAGAGATTGGAGTAGGAGGCAGAACTACCTATTATACTGGCTCTATATTGGTAAAAGAGGGGAAACAAGTATATAGCTTACTAGACCCCACTAGAGTTTCCTTAGAATCCGGTAATCCCGCTACAGACAAGTTCGTAATAAGAAAAATGTTTCACAATGCACCACCGGCTATTGTAAAATACTTTGACCCCTTTGTAGGAACAGGATTAGGTAGTCAAAACTTACTTGACCAATTTGGATTCGGTAATTTTAGCCCCGGAGTTAATTTCTTATTAATGCCTATGCACCATGATATTCTTAGGATGCAGGCGATAGAATTTAATGACCAAATAAGAAAATCTGCATACGGCTTCGAGATAATTAATAATAGAATAAGAATATTCCCTACACCGGTTAGAGAATACAAAATTTGGTTTGAATACACTTTAGATTCCGAATACAAAAATGCGAATAAAGGAGGTACAGGTAAAATAAATAGCCATGCTACTATACCTTATTTCACCTTACCTTATTCTAGTATAAATGACATCGGTAAGCAATGGATAAAGAAGTACACGCTTGTCTTATCTAAAGAAATGCTTGCTTACGTTAGGGGAAAGTATAAGACCTTACCCGGATTAGAAGATGATATCGTACTGAATACAGAAGATTTGATGTACTCGGTAAATGAAGAAAAACAAAGATTAATAGATGTTCTTAGGATAGAGTTAGATCAATTTAGCCGTCAATCTCAATTAGAAAGAAAGATGGCAGAATCCGAAGCTCACGAAAAATTTTTAGCAGTAATTCCACTTAAAATATACGTAGGATAATGGCACTATTTGGAAGTGGTAGAGATGCTTCTTTAGTTAGGAGTATAAACAGAGAAAGAGTGAATAAAGTAATGGCCTTAGAGGTTGAACTTTATAAATTATCTAGGGAAGATACTAGAGAGAACATATATAGAGAAGCACCTAGTAAAGTATTCTATAATGCTACTAGACTAAACTGTATCATAAAAAGAGGTACTAAGGAAACTATTGACACTGATTTTGGATTGGATTTTGAAAGAGAAGCTACATTTTACTTTTTAAGAGACGATTTATTAGAGAGAGACTTGGTTATAGAACCCGGAGACTATGTATTCTTTGATATGGATTTTTATGAACTAAACAATGTATTCTCTGATAATGCTTGGTTTGGACGAAATCCCGAAACATATATACCCCATGTATTAGGAGAAGAATCTGAATTTGGTTATAATATATCAGTCATAGCCCAAGCACACTTAAGTAGAAAAACAAACTTAACTACCACTGATTATAGATCCGGAATTAATGACGCGTATGATGAACTAAACAAATATTAAAATGGCTAAATCTACGATAAATCCTACGGTATATAATCAACTCTACAGAAATCAAGTAAACAGAGGAGAGCAGACTAGAGAGGACGATGATTACATTAAGATTCCTGAAATTACAATATATGATGTAGATTACTCTATACTTCAATACATTAGAAATAACATCAAACCTGAAGTTCAAGATAGAGATAGAATGATTGATGTTCCTGTGATGTATGGTAGCGGAGAACTCTGGTCTCAAATTCAATCAAATGGTTTTATGCGAGATGAAAAAAACAAACTTCTTTGTCCTGTAATTACATTATCTCGGACAAGAATGGAAGAATATAAAGCCTTCGCTAAGTTAGATGTAAACAACAGAGTTTCTAGCAGGGTATATTACAGAGATGGGTACACTCAAAATAATGCCCGGTATGGATCTAACAATAGGGGCAATACAGATTTACCACAAAAAGAAATATACATTACTCTCATACCTGAATACTACTATGTGTACTATGATTTAAACATTTGGACAGATTTTAATGAACAGCTGAATAAAGTAATAGAACAATTTATACCTGTTAATAATTTTGTGTGGGGAAATGATTATCAATTTGTTACACACATCGAAGATTTTACATTTTCCGCAGTCAATATATCAAAACAAGAAAGAATTGTAAAAGCATCTACAAGATTAAGAGTATTAGCTACACTTATGCCGGCATTTGTAGAGAGAAAATCATCTATTCAAAAAGCATTATCTATTAAAAAGGTAACAATGTCGGAAAGATTAACGTAATTTCATATTTTTTAATTGTTTGAGATTTTTAAAACATATTTATAACAAATGAGAATTTATTAATAATTCTTGGTATAATATTTAATTGACAAAAACAAAAAAATGGCAGAAAGAATAGTCAGTCCTGGCGTATTTACAAGAGAAAAAGACCTTAGTTTTTTACCTTTAGAAATACAAGCTATAGGAGCGGCGGTTGTAGGTCCTACTTTAAAAGGACCCGCGTTCGTTCCTTCTACAATCTCCTCTTACGAGGAATACCTTAGAGCTTTTGGTGGAGCCTTTAGTTCGGGTTCTGGTACATCCGAAAGACAGTACAAGTTCTTAACAGACTATGTAGCACAAGAATATTTGAGATATGCAGAAAACTTAACCGTTGTTAGGGTACTAGCTGGTGATTATGAGTACGCAAGTTCAAATGTAGTAACTAGAGGTGCTTACGCTGCTGCTCCTGCTGGAATTAAGGCTAAATTAACCGGTTCTTATTTTACAGCCGCTCAACAAACATTTAAACTCACTGTAGTATCTCCGGGTGAATATGTAAATACATCACTCACTTCTATTGCCTCTAATAATGGAGTAGGAAACCCTAATGATGACTCTACGGGAGGAGTATTGAACATAGGAACTAGAGAGAATTTAAGATGGGAAGTAAGAGATGTTAATACTGATTTAGGTACTTTTGATTTGTACATAAGAAGAGGAGATGACAGACACAATAGAAAAGTAATTGTAGAGCAGTACAATGACTTAACTTTAGACCCTAATGATACTAACTACATCGGTAGAGTTATTGGAGATCAGACGTACAATCTGAAATATGATTCCGACGGTATCCCATTCTTACAATTAAGTGGCTCATTCCCTAATAGATCTAGGTATATTAGAGTAGAGGTATTCAAAGAGAATTACAATTATTTGAACGAGAGTGGAAGAATAAGAGTTGCCGCGTTCTCTAGTAGTTTACCTGCTGAAGTATCTGGTACTTTCTCAGGAGGTTCAGATGGATATGTAAAACATCCTAGATCATTCTTTGATAAAATTAGCGGACAAAACAGTCAAGGATTTAATTTAGATGATTTAGCGGGGGGAGCTTCTGGTTCAACTGCTTATATGGATGCTATTGACATTTTAGCTAATGCAGATGAATATGATATCAACATGTTACTTATACCCGGAATTATTGACGGAGTAGGTGAACAACATGGTGAAATTATAACAAAAGCGATTGCCATGATTGAAAATCGAGGAGATATTTTCATGGTAATTGACCCAACTAGATACGGCGATACTATTGGACAAGCTATAAACGCAGCCTTAGCAAGAAATACTTCTTATGCTGCTTACTACTATCCATGGGTACAAATAGCTGACGCTGACTTAGGAAGAAATGTATGGGTTCCACCATCCACTGTAGTATCAGGAGTTATTGCATTCAATGACTACGTACAGTTTCCTTGGTATGCTCCAGCCGGTTTAAATAGAGGTGCCATTGACGTAGCTCTACAGGCAGAAAGAAAATTAACTTTAGGAGATAGAGATAGACTTTATACGTACAATATTAATCCTATTGCTACTTATCCAAGAGAAGGTGTAGTTGTATGGGGACAGAAAACTTTACAAAAGAAAAGATCTGCACTCGATAGGATTAACGTAAGAAGGCTATTAATCACTGCTAAAAAATTCATCGCATCATCTTCTAGGTATTTAGTGTTTGAACAAAACACCAAAGAAACAAGACTTAGATTCTTAAGTATTGTTGAACCTTACTTGGAAAGTGTTAGAAGAAATCAAGGTTTATATGACTTTAGAGTAATTATGGATGAATCCAATAACACTCCCGATGTTCTTGACAGAAATGAGCTAAGAGGTAATATTTATTTAAAACCGACTAGAACTGCGGAATTCATAATCTTAGATTTCTTTGTGTTACCTACAGGAGCTTCTTTCCCTGGTGATAATGAATAAACAAAAAAAATAAAATAAAATGGCATTTATAAACTCCCCATTTAAATATTTTAATCCTAAGCAGCAGATGAGATACGTCCTCTATATTAATGATAGAGGAATGGACATCCCTACTTATATGGTTAAAACAGCGGATAGGCCCTCGCTAGATCAAAATCCAGTAACTGTAGATTATATCAATACAGAATTTAAGGTTAAAGGTAAATCTAGGTGGCAAGATATCTCTGTAACATTATATGACCCAATTGAAGTAAATGGCGCTAGACTTTTGCACGACTGGATTAGTAAACTTCATCATAATTCTGGATTACTTCAAACTGGCACGGGACTAGTAACTCCCGGAGAAGATGGATATATCTGGGAATATAAGAGAACTTTAAGATTTGAGGCAGTTAGCCCTCATGGAGATGCTGTAGATCAGTTTCTATTATACGGAGCTTTTATTGCAGACGCTAAGTGGGGAAACATGGATTTATCTTCAGATGATTTAAACATGTTGGATTTAACTATAACTTATGATTACGCAACTATGCCACCTGTTCAAAATGCAAATGTATTGGTTCGTGACGTAGACGCATCAGTACCTGTAACAAGACCTAACGCGGGGTAATTATTAATAAACCACAGAGGTGCACCAATGCACCTCTGTGCTTATAAAATACACATGGCATTTACACACAAACCTTTTAAGTATTTTAACCCAAAGCAGCAAATGCGCTTTGAGCTGTATATGCAAGCAGACCCTTTCGGTCCTTTTTTTCCTACGTATGCCATAAAATCAGCAGAAAGACCTACTTTAGAGAATAATCATATCACAGTAGATTACATAAATACAGAATTTCACGTTAAAGGAAAATCAAGATGGCAGCCCATAACAATACGTTTTTATGATCCAATTGAAGATAATGGCGCCAAAATGTTACATGATTACATTAATAACTATCATCATAACTCCGGCACAACGGGAACATCCTTTAATCTTTTAACTCCGGGAGAAGATGGTTTTATACATGAATATAAAAGAACATTATATTTAAGATCATTATCGCCTCATGGAGATGTCATGGACTCTTTCGTATTAGTAGGAGCATTTTTTGATTCTATTAAATGGGGAGAATTTGACATGTCTAGTGATGATTTAGTATTGATGGAAGGAACAATAGTATATGATTATGCCATGGTTAGAGGTAGTAAAGTAAAACTTCCTGATGTTGAAGGACCTGGATTAGATGGTGG
>Ga0208235_1000136_pt1 | contig 19888 bp, 23 predicted proteins | sample LakMenEpi22Oct12_FD_150727 | JGI IMG/M metagenome (GOLD analysis project Ga0208235, IMG submission 150727) | Freshwater microbial communities from Lake Mendota, WI - 22OCT2012 deep hole epilimnion (SPAdes) | ecosystem: Environmental > Aquatic > Freshwater > Lake > Epilimnion/Euphotic zone ... | reverse complement strand
GAATGGAATGGAAAACTCTACAGAAAACAATAATCTACAAGTTGAGCCAACTAATAAAGGTGGCGCACCTACAGGCAACCAGAATGGTAAGAAGGGAAAGCTCTTTTACGATGCACTAAGAGTAGCCCTAGTACAAGAGGATCGTAAGAAACTCAGGAACATTACCGAGAAGCTAGTCAAGTCAGCAGAAGCCGGAGAGCCTTGGGCAATCAAGGAAGTTATGGACAGGATAGATGGTAAGCCTGTCAACACTACCGAACTAAGCAATGCAGAAGGTGGAATCTTTAAGATGGTGGTCGCTTGGGAGAAGTAGAGTACGCAGATGACGAAGTAAAAAGAGTAGTCATCCCCTACAAGCCAAGAGAGCCACAGTTACAGATCCATGAGGCGATGGAGAACAATCGTTTCGTAGTGGTAGTGGCACATAGGCGTATGGGTAAGACAGTACAGGCTCTTAATGCGCTAATCAAAGCAGCGATGGAGAACGATAAGCCAAACCCTCGGTATGCGTATATAGCGCCAACATATAGCCAGGCAAAGAGAGTAGCTTGGGATTACCTTACAAACTTCTGTAGACCATTGGATGCAACAGCCAATATTGCGGAGTTAAGGGTAGACTTCTTTGGTAGAAGAATACAGTTATACGGATCAGATAACCCAGACTCACTCAGAGGTCAATATTTTGACGGATCAGTTTTAGACGAAATTGGCGATCAGAATCCTAAGATTTGGAACGAGATCCTGAGACCCAGTTTGGCAGACAGAAAAGGGTTTTGTTTGTTTATTGGCACACCCAAGGGAAACAACCACTTCAAGGACTTGTTCGACAGAGCAGGGAAAGAAGAAGGATGGAGTGCATTACAGTTTAAGGCAAGCGAAACAAAGCTAATAGATGAACAAGAGTTATGGTCTGCCAAGAAAGAGATGGGAGACGATAAGTACAACCAAGAGTTCGAGTGTAGTTTTAACGCAGCAGTAGAGGGAAGTTACTATGGAAAACTCATCAACGACCTCGAAGAAAAAGGTAGACTTTGCGACATTACAAGAGATGATCTCTGTAGAACTTATGTGGCTTGGGATTTGGGCATGGGTGATAGCACAGCAATATGGGTGGCACAAACAACAGGACAAGAAGTAAGACTACTAGATTATGTAGAGAATCATGGTCAAGGACTCGATTGGTATGTCAACTGGCTAAAAGATAACAAGTGGGAGAAAGCAGAGCAACTCCTACCACACGATGTAGAAGTAAGAGAATTAGGCACAGGCAAGAGCAGATTGGAAGTGTTGAGAGAAGCTGGACTAGATGTTCGGGTTCTGCCAAGACTTTCTGTAGATGATGGTATTCAGGCAGTCCGTAGACTCCTACCGAGATGTTGGTTCAATATGCCACAGGTAAAGCAAGGGCTAGACTGTCTTAGGAACTATAGGCGCGATTATGATGAAAAGCGTAATGTCTTTTTTGACAAGCCAATGCACGATTGGGCAAGTCATGGCAGCGACAGCTTTCGTTATTTAGCATTAGGAATGGAACAAGAAAGCACTTGGGGTCAGCCGATTAAGATCAACACGAAATGGATAGTTTAAGACATGGATGAAGGCAAACTAAAAGGCATACTAGATGCCGAGATCGACAATGCTATCGGTTTCATAGAAACAGAAACCACAGACGATAGACGCAAAGCGATTGAATACTATAATCGTTACCCCTATGGGAACGAAGTAGAGGGTCGTAGTCAAATCGTTACAGGCGAGGTAGCAGAGGTAGTCGATGGTGCATTGCCACAGCTCCTACGAGTGTTTACGCAGTCTGACGAGATGGTGCGCTTTGAGCCTAAGTTCCAAGGCGATGAGGACAAAGCCAAGCAAGCTACCGAGTATGTTAATTGGGTGATGAGCCGAGATAACGATGGAGTCTTGATATTCCATAACTGGTTTAAGGATGCACTTCTACAAAAGAATGGCATTGTTAAAGTCTATTGGGATGAGAAGGTAGATGTAACGAAGGAGTCCTATAAAGACCTGACCGAAGAAGAATTAACGATGTTGGTAACTGATCCTGGCATCGAGGTAGTAAATCAGGACAGTAGACAAGTAGCAGAGAATGTAGATCCAATGATAGGCGCAGTAATCCCTGTCTTTGCTTACGATGTCAAGATCAAAAAGACCGAAAAAGATGGCAAAGTTATTGTAGAGAATGTGCCACCAGAGGAGTTCTTAATCTCTAAGAAAGCACGAACTATAGGCGATAGCCCATTCGTAGCCCATCGCAGATTGGTTACTCGCTCAGACTTAGTAGCAATGGGATTCAATAAGAAGATCATTGAGACTCTTCCTACATTTGGAGACATTACCTATAACCAAGAGCGTGTAGCTCGGTTTTCACAAGGCGAACAGCCAGACGATCAGAACATGGTCGATGACTCAATGCAAGAAGTAGAAGTATTTGAATGCTATATTAAGTGCGACATGGATGGCGATGGGATCGCTGAACTGCGTAAAGTAACCTATTCTGGCAAAGAGATCTTAGATAACGAAGAAGCGGACTTTGTTCCTTTCTGCTCGATCTGCCCAATCCCAATGCCACACAAGTTCTTTGGTCAAAGTCTGGCTGATCGGGCAATGGACTTGCAGTTGATTAAGTCTACAGTTACTCGTCAGATTCTTGACAATATGTACATGACCAATAGCCCTCGCCTACAGATTGTAGAAGGGCAAGTAAACCTAGATGACCTATTAACAGTTACTGCTAATGGGATTGTTCGCACAAAGAATATCAATGCGATTACACCTCTTACTGTGCCACCTACCGCAGCTCAATCTTTCCCACTCCTAGAGTACCTTGATGGAGTACAGGCAAAGCGTACTGGTGTATCGGATGTTAGCCAGGGCTTAGACCCTAATGTTCTACAAAACACGACAGCCACAGCAGTTGCAGCAGTTACAAACGCAGCAGCAGGCAAGATGGAGTTAATCGCTCGTGTATTCGCAGAAACAGGCGTTAAAGACCTTTTCCAAAAGATCCTACACCTACTATGCAAGTACCAAGATAAAGCTCGTGTAGTGCGTTTAAGAGGCAAATATGTGTCGATTGACCCAAGAGAGTGGGCAAATGGCTTTGACATCTCAATTAATGTCGGTTTAGGTACAGGAAACAAACAAGAACAGATGGCAATGATCGCTATGGTATTAGAGAAGCAAGAGGCTATTTTGCGAGAGGTTGGTCTATCCAATCCATTGGTCAGTCTGACAAACTACCGGCAGACATTAGGTCGCTTTATTGAGGCAGCAGGGTTCAAAGATTCTACAGAGTTCTTTGCCGAGATTACACCTGAGACTGAGCAAATGCTTCAACAGAACGCTCAACAACCAGCACAGCCTGATCCTGCAATTCAAGCCTATGTAGCACAACAAGAGGCTAAGATTGAGGCAGACAGAGCCAAGGCAATGAGCGACATCGAAGTATCACGAGCCAAAGCAGAGGCTCAGATTCAGTTGGAGCGTGAGAAGTTCCAAATGGAAATGGCTTTGAAACAACAGGAGTTTGAGTACGAGGCACAGTTGAAAGCTCTACAACTTGGGGCTAAACTATCACCTACTGCAAACATACCTAATGTTATTTAATGAGAGATAGTTCAAGAGCATCCGCATATTTACACGATGAGTTCTTTTTAGAACTTGTGGAAAACCAACGGACTCTGTACAAGAATAATATTTTTAATAGTGCTGATAACGATATAGAGATTCGGGAACGAAACTTTATTAAGTTAAAGGTGCTAGACGAACTTATTGCTTCTATTCAAGCTGTGTCAGATGACAAGCAAATAGTAGACAAGAAGTGGAAGATTTTTTAACTACCTAAAAGGTAAACAACATGAGTGAAAACACCAACCCACAAGGGAGTGTCCATAGTGTGTCTGATGCAGCTAACGCATTTTTGTCTTTGATGGACTCACCAGAGGAGAAGGCTCAAGCAGCCCAATCGCAATCTGATGAACCTGAGACTTCAGAAGAAGTAGAGTATGAAGCCTCAGATGAGGACTACCAAGATGAAAGTTCGGAAGAAACTGTAGAACAGGAAGAAGAAACTCAGCCTACAAAAACATTCAGAGTCAAAATTGGCAATGAAGAAGTTGATGTAACTGAGGATGAACTTTTGAGTGGCTACAGTCGCACAGCAGATTACACTAAGAAAACTCAAGCCCTCGCTGAAACTCGTAAAGCTGTAGAAGCAGAACGAGTAGCAATCGAGGAAGCCAAGCAATTGCGTGAAACTTACTCACAACGCTTACAAGCAATTGAGCAAATCCTCAACAAAGAAAATGCTGAGGAAAATCTACAAGAGCTAAGAGATACTGATCCGATTGGTTATGCAATCAAGATCGCAGAGCGTGCCGAGAAAGACAAGCAAATAATGGCAGTAAGGGCTGAACAACAACGAATCGCTCAAGAGCGTGATGTTGAACAGCAACAAGCCTTACAAAGTTATCTGTCGCAAGCAAAAGAACAGTTAAAGCAGTTAGTACCTGACTTTGCTGATGAGGTAAAAGCCGAAGTCATTAAGAAAGACATTCGTGCCTATGCTAAATCGGTAGGTTGGACTGACGAGGACTTGGCTCAAATCTATGATCCAAAGGCTGTTAAGACGCTATACGATGGAATGATGTATCGGAAACTTGTGGACAATAAAGGCATGGCTACCAAGAAAGTGCAAAACGCACCTAAGGTTATGAAGTCAGGCACTTCTTCTCCTAGAGACTCCGAATCAGAAGCAATTAAGAAGCAGTTTCAGCAACTCAGGAAAACTGGGAAAAAAACTGACGCTGCGAAACTTTTTGAAAAATTCATTTAATAAAGGAAATAAATCATGGCAGCATATAATCGTTACGACGCAGTAGGCGCTCGTGAAGATCTCAGCGATGTGATCTACAACATCTCCCCAACAGACACACCAATCATGTCGTCTATTGGTAAGACAAAGGCAACAGCCGTTTACCACGAGTGGCAGACAGATAGCCTTGCAGCAGCTACAACCACCAACGCATTAGTTGAAGGTGCAACTGCTTCTGAGGCAACTCTTAGCCCAACATCTCGTCTCGGTAACTACACACAGATCGTAGGTAAGACCATTATGATCTCTGGTACGCTAGAGGCAGTAGACAAAGCTGGTCGTAAGTCTGAGAAGGCTTATCAATTGGCTAAAGCTTCTGCTGAAATTAAGCGCGACATCGAGACCATCATTACTGCTAACCAAGGTCAAGCCGTTGGTACAAGTAATAGTACAGCTCGTGTTATGGGTTCGTTGTTGTCTTATATCAAGACCAATACCGATAAATCGTCTGGTACGACTGCTGGTGTAGACCCTGCAACCCTTGGTGTTTCTACCCGTACCGATGGTACAACTCGTAGCTTTACTGAGACCATTCTCAAGAATGTTATCAGCAAGGTATTTACAAGCGGTGGCACACCTTCCTTGTTAGTTGTTTCTCCTGCTCTCAAGCAAGTAGTTTCAGCTTTCACAGGCTTGGCTGCACAGCGTTACCAAGTACCTACCAATGGTCAAGCAACTATCCTAGCCGGTGCTGATTTGTATCAGTCCGACTTTGGTGTATTGCAGATCGTTCCTAACCGCTTTATGCGTACTCGTGATGCCCTCGTACTCGATCCTGAGTATGCAGCTTTGGCATACTTGCGCCCATTCCAAACTAACGAATTGGCAAAAGTTGGCGATGCAGACAAGACACAAATCTTGGCTGAATTGACCCTCGAAGTTCGCAATGAGGCAGCTCATGGCGGTGCATTTGACTTATCTTGATAAATAACAGATAAGTTGTAGAATAGGGGGATGGGCAAAACTCATCCCCTTTTTCTAATTGATTTGCCCTAATTTATGAAACTTTTATAGGGTAAATATTGTGAAGAAAATCCTAGATGTTCGAGATGGTGTAGTAAAAACAGCATACGATGACGGAGAAGGTGGATTAGTTATCCATTCTCAGCAAGATTTAACTGAGTTTGCAGATTATACGAAAGAGGCTTACAACAATAATCCTACAGGCAGAGGATGGGGAGATAACCCAATAGATCGCAAGAATCATGTAGCGACCTTGCCAACAGAAATTATTAACCATCTAAATCAGGTGGGCATTATGCGTGGATACGCAATTCTTGATCAAAAAGCACTAAAAAAGTTCTTAAATGATCCAGATAATCGTGTGTTTCGCACTAGAGGGGGTGTCGTATGAGCAGAATTGCTATATGTATACCTTCTCGCGGCGGTCAGATGGAAGTAGCCACAGGGTTCGATGTTTGTTCAATGACAGCTTATACGCTAAAGAACACAAAACACGATCTTAACTTCTACACAGCAATGGGAACGCTCATATTCGACCAACGCAACAGCATAGTAGAAACCGCAATTAAAGATAGATGCGACTATGTAATGTTTATTGATGGTGATATGCGTTTTCCTAAAGATGCCTTAGTTCGTTTGTTAAAGCACAACAAAGATATTGTTGGAGTTAACGCAACAACACGATCAGAGCCAGTTAAACCAACAGCCAAGAACTTCAAGATTGAAGAAGATGGCAAAGTTAATTGGTATCCAATCTATTCCAAAGGAAAAAAAGGAATAGAGATCGCAGATGGCATCGGCTGTGGTGTGGTATTGGTTAAAATAGATGTATTTAAAAAGATGGAAATGCCATACTATTTCTTTGAGACATTACAAAAGAAAGCAGTATTAGGCGAGGATATTTACTTCTGCATAAAAGCAAAAGATGCAGGATTTGACACTTGGGTAGACCACGACTTATCTATGGAGATTGGTCATGTTGGTTCTTACATTTATGGCTGGCAAAACATAGAGATGAAATAACATGGCAATTGCAAACTACAACGATCTAAAAACTACTGTAGCCAGCTATCTTGGCAGATCAGACTTAACCTCGGTTATTCCTGATTTTATTACATTGGCAGAAACTCGTTTACAGCGCGATCTTAGAACCCGTTTAATGCTCAAGTCTGCTACAGCAACAATGACAGGTGGAGATAACACAGTAGGCTTACCCACAGACTTCCTAGAGATGCGTGATTTGTTTATCCAAGGCAGTCCACGAGTACCAGTTAGTTATCTAACTCCTAGTGCATTTACTAGAGATGCCAGGGCGCAAGAATCAGGCAAGCCGGTCTATTACACAGTTATTGGATTAGAACTACAGTTTGCACCCATTCCAGATACAGCATATGTGTTAGAAATGCTTTATTTCTACAAACCAACAGTTCTGTCAAGCACAAATGCTTCAAATGTATTCTTGGCTAATTATGCAGATGCTTTGTTATACGCATCATTGGCAGAGGCAGAGCCATATCTTATGAACGATGCTCGGATTCAAACATGGGCAGCTTTATACGATAGGGCAATTGGAAATATTGGAACAACAGACGAAAACTCAGAGTATTCTGGTGTTCCTTTACAAATGAAACTCACATCACGATAAGGGCTAAATATGGCTGCAATGTCAAATTACTTAGAGAACGCTCTAATTAACGCAACTCTACGAAATACATCTTATTCTTCACCAGCCACAGTTTATGTGGGATTGTTTACTAGCGATCCTACTGATGCTGGAACTGGTACAGAGTGTACTGGTGGAGCGTATGCGCGTAAGTCAATGGCATTTAATGCGCCATCTAACGGAGCATCAACCAACTCAGCAGCAGTTGAATTTGACCAAGCTACAAGCAGTTGGGGAACAATTACTCACTTTGGTATTCTAGACGCACTTACAAGCGGAAACCTTCTTTATCATGGAGCATTGACAGCTTCTAAAGCAATTGACACAGGCGATGTGTTCAAGTTTGCATCTGCAAGCGTAACAGTAACATTGGCTTAATACCATGTCTACTATCGTTACAAGAGCAGTAAAAGGCTCTCCGCTAACCCATAACGAAGTAGATGCGAATTTTACAAACCTAAACACAGACAAATATCAGTCTGGTGATACAGTTACTTTCGCAGCAGCAGTCGTTACTGGATCAGCCACGATCAATGGCACAAGCATCCCTAACAATAAGACGCTTGTAGTAACCACAGATATTGGTTCTACAGTCCAAGGGTACGATGCAGACACAGTTAAATATGATGACGCTAACCCATCATTTACTGCTACTTCTGCAATTAAGATGCCAGCAGGAACAACAGGTGAAAGACCTACAGGTGTAGCTGGTAAGTTACGCTTTAACTCTACTACTTCTGAGTTCGAGGGATATAACGGAGTTGCGTGGTCATCTGTTGGTGGCTCTGCTATCAGTAACGATACATCTACTTCTACAGATGTATACCCTGCACTCTTAGGCGCAACGACAGGTACTGCGACAAACATCTACACATCCAATGCTAAGTTACTATACAAACCAAGCACAGGAGAACTAAAGTCTACTGCATTATTAGCAATAAATGGTCTTGTATTAAATAATATGACAATTGGAACAAGCTACACAATACCAACTGGTTATTCAGCTTCATCTGTTGGAGCAGTCACTGTGTCAAGTGGAGTTACTGTAACTGTTCCTAGCGGTAGTCGCTGGGTAGTTCTATAAGGATTTAATATGTCTTCAGTCGTTATTTCAGGCGATACATCAGGCAGTATTACACTAGCCGCCCCTGCGGTAGCGGGAACAAACACGCTTACATTACCAGCAGCCACGGCAACATTAGCTACTCTTACCACTCCGTCATTTGGCACAACGATTGGCGTTGGTGGTGCTACAGCATCCTCATCAGGTGCTGGCATTACATTCCCAGCTACTCAATCAGCAAGCACAAACGCTAATACACTAGATGATTATGAGGAAGGTACTTTTACTCCTACACTTCAAGGTGGTTGGTCTACTGCGCCAACAAGTTATTCTTTTCAGATTGGTTCATACACAAAAATTGGAAACCTTGTTTACTGCCAAGTAAGAATCAACGCTAACGGAGCCGTTGGCAATGCAACTGCTATAGATTTTGGTGGGTTACCATTTACAGCTGGGTCAGCAGCAAGCAAAAGTTATGGTGTGGCAGTAATTAACTATCAAGCATCTTTTAATACAAACGCTGGAGATACTTTAGAAGTTGCTGCAGGTGGTACAGCAATTACTTTTTATACTAACGCTGGCGCTGTTCGCAATGGCAACGCTGTTAATGTGGACATAAATGCAGAAATTCTTTTTAATGTATTTTATTTAGTAGATTAACTTATCTACGCCAGACTAGCGTAGACAGATTTTAATAGGAGAAACAAAATGGCATTAACTAAAGAAACAGTAGTAGACCAAATTACAGTAACAGAAAAAGGCACAGTTCTAGTGCGTGAAGTGACTCGCATTATGGAAGATGGCAAGCAACTAAGCCAGACATATCACCGCACTAGCCTCACGCCAGCCCAAAACTTAACAGGTCAGCCAGCCAATGTCGTTGCTATCTGCAATGCAGCATGGACACCAGAAGTTCGCCAAGCATACGAAACATTTAAGGCTGAACAAGCCAATAAGTTAGGAGTAGCATAATGGCATCAACAATTTCGGCTGGAACTACTAGCGGTACAGCGATTGCTGTTGCTGGCGATACTAGCGGTGTATTACAACTTCAAACAAACGGTACAACGGCGGCTGTAAGTATCTCTACTGGTCAGCAAGTACAAGTTCATACTGCTGGTACTGCATCTGCACCAGTTATTTCTAAATCAGATGATACCAATACAGGTATCTTCTTCCCAGCAGCAGATACGATTGCGTTTTCTGAAGGTGGTGCTGAGTCCATGCGTATTGACTCTAGTGGTAATGTATTAGTTGGTACTACAAGCACATCAATAATTAGTGGATGGAGTGTAAAAGGCATCGCAATGAGTGGTGATTTAACTGGTGGTGCTATGACCATTAATTCATCAAGCTCTACAGGCACACAGTATTTTATTGGTTTTGGTAGGGGTGGCTCGCTTTGTGGTTCTATTCAATCTACAGGAACTAATGCTACATCTTATTCAACATCTTCAGATTATCGTTTAAAAGAAAACATTGCACCAATGACAGGTGCTTTGGATAAAGTTGCTCAACTTAAACCTGTTACTTATACATGGAAATCTGACGGCACAGAAAGTCAAGGTTTTATTGCCCATGAACTTCAAGCAGTAGTGCCTGATTGCGTAATTGGTGAAAAAGATGCGGTAGATGAAGATGGAAACATTAAACCACAAGGTGTTGATACATCATTTTTGGTGGCTACTCTTACAGCAGCAATCCAAGAACTCAAAGCCATCGTAGATACACAAGCAATCGAAATCGCTGCATTAAAAGGAACTGAATAATGCCCATCACTATTGACGGCTCAAACGGAATAACCCAAGCTGGAGAGTTTAACTCCGATAGTAGCTTTGGGTTCAAGAACCGCATTATTAATGGTGCAATGGTGATTGACCAGCGTAATGCTGGTGCTAGTGGTACAGCCAACGGATATACTGTAGATAGGTGGGCATATGTTGCAAGTCAAGCGTCAAAAGCAACTTGGCAACAAAACGCAGGTTCAGTAACACCACCAGCAGGATTTATAAAATATCTTGGTTTTACATCATCTTCAGCATACACAGTAGGAGCTTCGGAAGTTTTTCTTGCTTATCAACCAATTGAGGGTTTAAATGTTTTTGATTTAGGTTGGGGAACTGCAAGTGCAAAAACAATTACTCTTAGTTTTTGGGTTCGTTCTAGTTTAACTGGTACTTTTGGTGGCGCTTTGCAAAATAGCGCACAAAATCGTTCTTACCCATTTAGCTACACTGTTTCTTCCGCTAGCACATGGGAACAAAAGTCCATAACAATTGCTGGTGATACAAGCGGAACTTGGCTAACTACAAACGGAATTGGCATTCTACTTAGTTTTAGTCTTGGAACTGGTTCTACATTTAGTGGTACTGCTAGTGCATGGGCTGGAGCAGATTATCGTTCAGCCACAGGAGCAACATCCGTAGTCGGTACAAACGGTGCTACCTTCTACATTACTGGAGTTCAGCTTGAGGTAGGCTCTACAGCTACTAGCTTTGATTACAGACCTTACACTACAGAACTGCAGCTTTGCCAACGCTATTATGAAAATAGTGGAACGGACATTAATTCAATTTCTATGTTTAATGGAAGAACAGTATCTGGTAGCGTATATTGGGCTATTAGTCAGTTTAAAGTTGAAAAACGAGCAGCTCCAACAATAGTATTAACAAATCAAGCTAATTCTGGGTTTGGCACAACAACAGGTGTAGAAGGTAGCACAACTAAAGGATATAGAGAAGCAAGAACAGCGACTTCTACAGCAGATGCTGGGTATTATTTTTCATCTTGGACTGCGAGTATTGAATTATGATTGCATACAAATTAATAAAACCTAGTTTTGGCTCTGTAAATATTGTTGAACGCCTATCCGACAACGCTTTTATCCCGTTCGACCCTCAAAATACTGATTTTGCTAACTTCAAAAAAGAAGTTTTAGCTGGTGCAGAACTGCAAGATGCCGATGGGAATGTGATGTCGCAAGAACAGGCAACAGAATTTATTAACACTTTACAGTAATGTCTAAATATACAGATCAGTATGTTCTATATGGGTATTGGGATTACGGCTATGCTGTAGGAGATGTATTACCAACAGAGGCTAGTGCCTCTATCACAGGGATTGGCACAGTAAATGCTGTTCCTAATGCAATACGAGCTGGTAGTGCATCTATTACAGGCACAGGATCTATAAGTGGCTTAGGCATCCGTTTAAGGCTTTCTGAGGCTTCTATTACTGCTGATGCTACAGCAACTGGTGCAGGTATTCGTTTACGCTTGTCTACAGGATCAATTACAGGTAATGCAACTATTACTGGTCTTGGTGGCATTATTGCCGAAGGATTTGGAAGTATCACAGGAATTGCCACAATTGGTGGTACAGGAAATGCTGTTTTTGCTGGAAATGGAACTTTAACTGGAACTGTAACATTTACAGCTACAGGATATATATATGGAGAAGAATGGTCTGATGTTTCTACTGTAGCAAATACATGGAATACATCTACTGTTTCTAGTGATACATGGACAGATTCATCTGTTGGTTCTAATACATGGACAAATGTATCAGTAGTAGCAAATAGTTGGAACGATAAAAATATTGGAAATAACACATGGCTAAATCAGTAATTCAGTTTGAGGAGTGGTTACCAGACCAACCAGGTGTCGCTGGTGCACTACAAGAAGCATACAATGTAGTGCCACAAGCAATTGGCTATGGTACTTTGCCTAGCGCAGTAGACCTATCTGCAGCAGCAGACACAAACCTAAACAATGTGTTTGTTTCTAAATACGCAGGCACATCTACATTATTTGCTGGTAGCTTCACTAAGCTATATAAGTTTGATTCTTCTGATCTAAGTGTAGACAATGTATCTAAGTCTGGAAACTACACAGGAACTAATCGTTGGAACTTTGCTCAGTTTGGCTCATCTGTTATTGTTGCTAATGGAGTTGCCAAGTTACAGCGTTGGGATCTTGCAAGTTCTACAGCATTTGCAGACTTGGCAGCAGCAGCACCAACAGCTAGATTTGTAGCAGCAGTTCGTGATTTTGTGGTCGCAGGCAATGTAGCAGGAGAAGAATCCACAGTCTATTGGTCTGATATTAACGATGAGACAGATTGGACTCCAGCAACCACCAGTCAATCTGACAGCCAAGTATTGCCCGATGGTGGCGATGTGCGTGGTGTTACTGGTGGCGAGTTTGGCTTAGTCTTACTAGAGCGTTCTATTGTGCGTATGTCGTATGTTGGTGCGCCATTGTTCTTTCAGTTTGACACTATCGCTAAGAACATTGGATGCTATGAGTCTAACTCTGTAGTCCAGTACGGAAACCTAACATTTTTCCTATCAGATGATGGATTCTATTCTTGCGATGGTCAGATACTAAACGACATTGGATCAGAAAAGGTAAATCGCCACTTCTATACTTTTGTAGATCAATCTAAGTTAAACGAAATGAGTGCAACTGTAGATGTAATCCGTAAATTAGTCATTTGGCAATATACCGATATTTTTGCTCAAAAACGCTACATGATCTACAACTTTCAAACTAGGAAATGGTCTGAGGGAACAGCCAATACAGACTATTTAGGTAGCGCAGCAACCGCAGGAACAACCTTAGAAGGCTTGGATACCTTTGGAACAATGGATTCTATTGAGACATCGTTTGACTCTCGTTTATGGGCAGGTGGCAAGTTTGTTCTTGCCGGAGTAAAAGGTGCAAAGATTGTTACACTTACTGGACAGCCAGCCACAGGATATATCACCACAAACGACATAGGCGATGGCAATCAGTCCATGATTACTTTGGTTAAGCCCAAGATTGATACAGGCTCTGCAAGCGTTTCTATAGCCTCTAGGAATCTTTTAAACGAAGTACCTAGCTTTCCTACAGCAACCGCAGCAGATAGCGAAAATAGGATCGGTTTTAGAAATAGCGGTAATTACCACAGAGTTAAAGTATTTCCTACTGGGGCTAACTGGAAAAGTGCAGTTGGTGTAGAGATTGATATTGTTAAAACATCGGGCAGATAATGTTTCGTAGACTATCCCCTCAAGGTGGTGATCCAAGAGCAGTAGCTGAGATCGTCAATAACATTATGGATGGCAAGACCAACAATACAGGGTCTGTTACTTTAGCTACAAGTAGTGCTACTTCTACAACAATCAATGACGCTCGGATTGGTCAAGATAGTACGATTATCTTAGTGCCAAGCGATGATGTATCGGCAGCATCCTTTTTCCCTTATTTAGCGGTACAAGACGATACAGACCAAGCTGCGACAACAACAACCGCAGCCAATGTTATGTCGTTTAGCACTACAGACTATAGCCTAGGCGCAAGTCTAGTAAGTAATACGAAACTAACAGCAGGTTACTCTGGACTGTATAACATACAATTTTCTGTACAACTAACTAATACGACCAACGATGCACAAACAGTTAGTATTTGGTTTAGTAAAAACGGAACAAATGTAGCAAACAGTAATAGCGAGTTTGGTATTAAAGCTAGAAAATCAAGTGGTGCTGCTAGTCAAGCTATTGCAGCACTAAACTTCTTTATTGCATTGCAAAAAGATGATTATGTAGAGTTGTATTGGAGACCAACCGACATTGGTGTAAGCATTGAGCATTTTGCAACACAAAGCACACCAACTAGACCAGCAACACCAAGCATCATAGCCACCATGAGTTATTTATCATCGAATGGCTATACCAGTAATCTTTTTACAATGCCTTATATATCGGCAGTTCAGAATGGATCTGCAACCATTAGTCATCCGGCTAATTCAGTTTCAGGAATGACATATAAATATGTGATCGTTGGTTAAAAATAATACATTTATATTTTATAATATGTAAAATTGTGGTATGGAAAAAGTCTACATACAGCCACACGAATTACGGATGTATTGGACTTTTGTAAGAAAAGGTTTACAAACAATATTAAGCAAGTCTCCTGAGGATTGGATTCCTGAGGATGTATATGTAGATTGTTTCAACAGTAAAGCTCTTTTATGGGCTTTCAAGCAGGACAACCGATTAGTTGGTTTTTCGGTTCTGCAACCCCAAGGCGATAACCTACATATATGGTGTGCTTATTTTGAGCATAACCTTGAACCTTGTTGGCAAGCAATCCAAGAGATTGCTGTTGTTGGCGGTGCAAGAACAATAACCTTTGACTCCCATAGAAAAGGTTGGGATCAAGTAGCAAGAAAACTAGGGTTTAGCCCTAGAAAATGGATAAAGGAGCTTTAGTATGAGTGGTATCGGAAAAGCAATCGGTGGTCTATTTGGTGGATCTAGCCAACAAGGAACACAGAATATTAACCAAAGCCAAAGTGGTAGGTCTGTTACTCAACTAGACCCAATGCTACAGCCTTATGTAGAATTTGGTCTTGGTGAGGCTCGTAGACTGTATGAGACCCAAGCACCTAGTTACTTCCCTGGACAAACCTTTGTAAGTCCATCACAAACCACTTTATCGGCACTACAGAGCGCAGAACAACGAGCGATGGGGGGTAGCCCCTTATTGCGCCAAGCACAGACACAGGCACAGCGTACGGCAGGCGGTGAGTATCTACAGGGAAACCCATTCTTTCAGGGTGCTTTTGCTCCTGCTGCTCGTCAAGCTCAAGAAGCATTTGCATCCTCTATTCAAGACATAACATCTAAAGCATCATCGGCAGGTCGTTATGGTTCAGGCGCAATGGGTCGATTAGAAGGTAAGGCTGGAGACATATTTTCTCGTAACCTAACAGAGACAGCAGGAAAACTAGCATATCAAAATTATGCAGATGAAAGAGCAAGACAAGAAGCTGCAAATATGTTGTTGCCTCAACTAGCAGCACAAGATTACGCAGATATTGAGCGTTTAGCCAATGTTGGTCAAGCGCGTGAAGCCTATGACTTACAGGCTCTACAAGATCAAATCAATCGCTTTAACTACGAGCAAAACTTACCACAGGCTAAATTACAGTCTTACCTAAGTTCTATATATGGCGCACCTGCTGGTGGCATTACAGAAAGTACTGGCACATCCACTATGCAACAACCAATCTACGGAAACCCATCACAATCATTCTTAGGCAATCTAACTAGCTTAATTGGATTAGGACAAGCTACTGGGATTAATAAGAAAATTGGTGGACTTTTCGGTTAAGGATGATATGAATCTTTCATTTTTAGACAATATATTTAAGCCAATCGGTAAAGGCTTTGCTGAAGCAGATACCTTTATGAACCGAGAGATGCCTTTTAATATGTCTTGGGGATTCCCTGCTGCGTTGGTTGCTTCTTATTTTGCTCCACAGATTATGGGATCAATGGGAAGTGCTGGAGGTTCTGCTACTGGAAACTCTATGCTTGGTAGCCTTGGCTTAGAGGGTGGTGGTGCTTTTGTACCAACCGCAGGTAATAGTTTTTCCCTTTCTAGCGTAATACCAAACTCTAGTGCAGCGTTAGGTACTGGAAACGCTTTTGGAAATGTTACAGGGTCTGGTCAGGGTGGTCTTTTAGATTACTTAGGACTAGGATCAGAATCAGGTGGTCAGTTTGCTGGAGAAGGAATGTTTGATTTACCTTCTAGTGCATTTACACCAGAATACTTAGACGCTCTTGCAAAACAACAAGGTGTTTCTCAAGGAGAGCCATCGTTCTTCCAAAGACTAATGGGTAACACAGAGCAAGGTTTATACGACAATCTAAGACCACAAAAAGGATTAGATTTAGCAAGAATGGGTCAAGAAAGCAATAGACAAGCCCAATCACAGTTTGATGAAATAAACAAAATTAGAAGGCAAGAGATGAATTTGCCAAAAGCAGGAATGAAGCGTGGAGAAGCTGTAGATGCCCAAAGCGCACTACTAGCCCTATTAGCATCTAATCAACCAAAAACTAGAGTTCCTAGAATCTCTTTACTCTGAGGCAAACATGGCAACAATACCATCATACTATGAAGGTTTACTCTCACCAGAGGATATGGCTGGTTTAAGAAGCCAAGCATTAACGGCTGGTTTATTAACAGCAGGACAAGCATTAGCTCGTTCAGGCGCACCATCCTTAACGCCTGGCGGTGGCACAGGAATTGCAGACGCTGCTGCTGGTTTTTATGGTGGATACCAAGGCACGATAGATTCTGCTTTACAAAACATGATTCGTGGGCAACAGGTACAGGAAAATATACGCAAACAAAAAGATGCACAACGAATGAGAGATATGATGGCTGGAATTATGACTCCACAGCCTACTCAGATTCCAATGGCTACAGGAAAGGGCTCTCAATTAGAAATTTTGTCTCGCCCTGAATTTGGTGGAAATATGGCTGTTCCAGAGACAGCAGCAGCGTTAAGAGAAAATCTGCCAATGACTCCTCAAATTGACACAAATAGATTATTGCAAGTTATTGCAATGACAGATCCAGTTGAAGCAGCAAAACTACTGGTTCAGAAACCTACAAAATTACCTGGCAAGATTGATGAGTTTGTTACTGCTAAACAAATGGGGTTAATTCCTCAGAATATGACTCTTGAAGCATATGAAAAAATTGGCAAAACACCATTAGTTCAGGTTGGTGCTGGAGACACGGCATTGCAAAAATTAGATGCAGAGCAAATTGGATCTATGTCAGCAAAAGTTAATAGTGCAAGAGAGGCTGCAAACACAGCAGCAACAATTGAGAATTTATTAAAAGGCAAAGGCGGTGGCGAAGTTGTGAGAGTTGGTGCTAATCTTGTTCAAGCTCTTGGATTACCAAGCGAAACAGCAAGTTCAAATGCTTTAGCACAAGCATTGCAAGTAAGGGCAGCAACACAAGTTCGTGCTGCTGGTTCTGGATCAACATCTGACCTAGAATTTAAGTCATTCTTATCTGTGTTCCCATCTTTAGGAACATCTGAACAAGGTAGAACTTTAATGGCTAAAGGATTAAGAGCGTTTGCTGATCGTGATGCGTTAATTGAAAGAAAAGCAAGAGAACTATTTGGTCAAGGCAAATATAGTGCTGCTGCTATTGCTGAATACGATGCAAGTCTTGGTGCAGTATTAGATCCAAAAGTCTTTGGAAGCATTAATCAAGGAAGTGGCAACACAACAGGATCAAGAAAAGACTTTAGAACTCCATCATCACCACGATAGGAATAAAGATGGCTGAAAGTGCAAAAATTATTAGGTTAACAGATGGAACAGAGGCAATGTTTAATGTCAGAGATTCTTTAGCTGATATTGATAAAAAACTTGCTGAAAATGGATTGCAAAGAGACGCATCTATTAAACCTTATGCAGAAAGAGGAACAGTTGATTCTGCTATGGCAAAAGTAAATTTGCCTATTGTAGAAGGAGTAACTAGCGTTGTTGGATTGCCAGCTTTAGTTATGGAAGGATTCCAAAAGGGCGCAGAAAAAATCTCTCAATTAGCATTTGGTAGAACACCAGAGCAAACAGCAGTTGGCAGACCAATAGCAACAATGCCAACACCAGCTCAAATGCAAAAGGCAATTGGTGAATATGTGCCAATGGAAAGAGCAGAGAGCTTTCCTGGTCAATTGGCTCAAACAGCAGTTCGTAATATTGTTTCTGCTCCTGTTCCTGGTGCTGCAGTTCCTTCTTTGTTGGCTGCTGGTGGAGAAGAAACATTAGCATTGCCTTTTCGTGGAACTGATTTAGAGCCATATGCTCGCATGGTTGGTGGTGTAGCTGCTCCTTTGGCTACTGTTCCTATGGCAGTTAAGTCTCCATTGGAAAGAATGTATGCTGAGTCTACAAAAACAATGACACCAGAACAGGTGGCAAGAGCATCACAGTTACAAACACAATCATTTGATATGGGTATGCCTGTAACCTCATTTGAAGCTATGCAACAAGCAGCAGGTGGTAGAACAACATTGCCCTCTATTCAAAGACAAGTAGAAGGCACTCCAAGATCTGCTCCAATAATGGCTGAATTTATGGGTACGCGCGGTCAACAAACTCAACAGTCTTTAGAACAAGCGTTTCCGATGACCACTAGAGAGCAAATGGGAACGGAAGTACAAAGAGCAGCCCAAGCAGAACAACGAGCAATTCAAAAACAAATAGTAAAAGAAGGCTCTCCTGCGTTTGAAGCAATTAAAGAAAAGAAAATTCCTAAAACTTGGATGACCAATTTAGAAAACGAATCTGCTGTTATAGCAGAGGCTTCTAAAGCTGTCGATAATATTCCAGCATACCAAGATCTATTAAAAGGCTATGAGACAAACTCTATTGCTAGAATTGAGGCAATGAGACAGTTTTTAGCAGACAAGTATGATACTTTAGCTTCACAAAGTATGGGTAAGGTTACAGGCGAAATGAAAGCCTATCAAGCAGCTAGAGCCAAACTTGTAGAAAGAGCAGACCAACAAGTAAAAGACTATAAACCTGCAAGACAAAACTACGATGCTATTCGTGAAAGAATAGAAACCCCAGTAAGAGAATCTCCTATTCCTGGTATGGCAGCAACAAATGAACTTCCAAGACAATTTGGTGAGTTATTTGCTACAAAGCCTGCTGAAATTGCATTAACACCTAAAAAAGTAACAATGGCAGTTCAGGCATTAGGAAAAACAGATGCAGCTTTACCAAAAGAGTTCCTTAATCAGTATATGCGAGCATCATTAGAAAATGTACAACGAGCTGCGTCTACACAAGCCGGTACTGTTGGTGCTAGGTTTGCAGATACCATCGTTAAAAATACAACCCAAAGAGAAAACCTCAAAGCTGCATTTAAAGAAGTTTACGGAGAAAAAGGAACTCAAGCAGTAAGAGGTTTAAACACTATGCTTGATATTTTAGAGGCACAAGGTCGTAGATTGCCAGCAGGATCACCTACAGCAGAAAAAGGAATGATGGCACAAGAAAGTGTCAGCTTGTTAGGAAAAACATTTAAATCGCCAATAGGTGTATTTGGGGATTTATATCAAGGCATATTTTATGGTCGAGATTACGAAAGAATAGCAAAAGCAATTACAGACCCAAGAGGTGTTGATGCTCTAGAAAAATTAGCAAAAGCTGGCAAAGATCGCAGAAAAATTGCACTAGCAATGACAGAATTTCAGCAAATTGTTAGAGCGTTAGACGAAGAACAACAGTAAGGAAAACCATGGCAAAGACTAAGATTTCAGAATTTGATTTAACACCAGCAAATAATACCGATATAGACGGTATTAACATTGCAGAAGGTTGCGCTCCTAGTGGCATTAACAATGCTATTCGTGAGTTGATGAGTCAATTAAAAGCTCAACAAGATGGTTCTTCTGGCGATACTTTTACTCTTACTGGAACGCTAACAGC
>Ga0208235_1000134_pt1 | contig 20203 bp, 24 predicted proteins | sample LakMenEpi22Oct12_FD_150727 | JGI IMG/M metagenome (GOLD analysis project Ga0208235, IMG submission 150727) | Freshwater microbial communities from Lake Mendota, WI - 22OCT2012 deep hole epilimnion (SPAdes) | ecosystem: Environmental > Aquatic > Freshwater > Lake > Epilimnion/Euphotic zone ... | reverse complement strand
GTCATCCTTGCTTTGTGGAGAATTCTCCACATTTCGTTTATCAATTTAATTTTTTTGGAGATTTATCATGGAACAAACAGTTCAAACAGAGACAACAACTCAACCATCAATGCCTACTACGGCGCTGTTCACCACGCTCATGGCGCTCGTTGAGAACTACATCAAAGACATTGTGTACGCGCAAGTCAACGAGATACTTCTGAACCACCGCACGCTGAAGATGATTGACGAGGGCTTCAAAGATCAGATCAGAGAGATCGCCAAGGATGTCGCAGAGGAAGTGGTCAGTACGCACACCGATGACGAGTACCACGTATCAGAAGATGCCATCACAGACATCGCAACAAGCGCAGTGGAAGATCACGACTTCGACAGTCAGATCAGCGACGCAGTCAACGATGCGATCAACGACTTCGACTTCACAGATGTAATCACGGCGTCCATCAAGGACAACATCACGTTCTCTGTGTCAGTAGACTAATGGAGGAACCATGGAAACAACAACAGAGAGCCTTGCCTTTCAACAGCTATCCAACAGCGCAAAGCAACACGCTATCGCTGAGTATGGGCAACCGCCCGATGATTGGCATGAAGATATATACGCACGAGCTATCGAGGATGGCCCCGCAAGGGGCTTTCTGATAGATGAGATTCAGTTCAGCGGCTTTTACTCACAAGGTGATGGCGCATCATGGACTGGCTACGTTGATCTCGCTGACTTCATCGAGTATCACAGCAAACCAGAGGACGCTGACTACACACAGCACGTTGTGTTGCGTGAGCTAATCAAAGATGGTTGGTGTGAGGAAAGCGTGACTATCAGCAGGAACGGCTTCTACTACAACCATAGTGGCACGATGCGTAGCTCGGGGGTGGACGATCGCCTCCACTACGCAGAAGATGACTCAGTCATAGACGACAGCATCCTCGAAGGCGCTAACGTGAAAGAGCTAGCCAAGTCTATTGACTACGAGTATCTGCTCAACCAACTCGACGAGTGGCTACTCGGCAAAGCGCAGAAGTTTGCTGACGAGATATACAAACAACTAAGAGAAGAGTACGAGCACTACACAAGTGAAGATTACTTCATAGACCTGTGCGACATCAACGGATGGCGCTTCGATCAACGTGGCATTTTAATAGAGGGAGATCATCATGGGGTATAGATCAGACGTAGCGTATGTCATTAAGTTCAATGACATCGAGACACGCGACAACTTCGTAACGCTGATGCTTGCGAAGAACGACAAGTGGATAACACAAGCACTAGATGAGTGCGAGTACCGCTATGAGGATGACCCCGTCATCACGTTCGAGATGAACAGCATCAAGTGGTACGACACATTTGATGAGGTAATAGCGCATCGCGCATTGATGCACGAGGCAGTACATATTTATGGAGGAGAGAAAGGAGGTAGGTATAGGTTCATCGCCGTAGGCGAGGACGGACAAGAAGAGTTCGATGAGAACGACGACGAAGGTGATTTGTATGACTACATCACAACTGTACATGCAGTACAAACATCTTTCCCTTTAATCAAAGTATCAACTTTAAATCAGGAGTAATTATCATGGCATACATTTGCAGAAACTATGGCGAGGCATTGGGTACATTTGCAATGCGAGGTGCAGTACGCAGTAAGGCATGGCAACCCAACGAGCGACCGCTTGACCCCAAGCCACGCTCAGAACACCGACTCATCGAGGGCAGTAATGAGTATGGCAAGTACTTCGACGTCAAGCTGTATCAGACTGTGATGGCGCGGTTCTACGAGCCCAAGGTAGTGGATGGCAAGCGTGTTGAGCGTAGGTTGTACATGGGTCACAACTCGCAGACTAGTCAGCAGTTCATGCGCCACACACTACGTGTTGACCTTGGTGTGAACGTCGACTGGCGTGACAACACGACACACGCAGATGAGCTAATCATCATGCCCATCTACACCAAGGCGTTTATGGTTGACGGCGACAGAGATACGCCGTTCAGCTTGGACGCTGTGTTTGTCGATGGCTTGCTAGACCCTACGCAGTCTGAGCACACCAAGCACTACCGACTAGTCGCGGACAAAGATGTGCGTGCATTCAAGCAACGTGTTGCCGCACACTTCGAGCCCTACATCATGCTTGCGCAGATGCGTTTGCCAGAGTTCAAAGCTGAGTGCAAGCTTGACTACAAGTATGGTCAAGCGTTCGGTGGTGAGGGATACAACCGCGAGTACTACATGGCGATACAAGAGATGTGGAATGACCCCGAGCCACAACAGCGGTTCATTGATACATTCTTTGATATGTGTCAGAGCGCGTTCAACATCATCGCATCCAAGCGTGGTGCTGACCAAGAGGACTTCACCATGACTGGCAGTTGGTATTCCCGCAACAGTGTTCCGAGTTCAATCGACGACTTGAAGAAACCCATCGAGATGGTCGAGTTCAGGCGTGCCATCCTTGACAGGATACAGAAATACGTTGGCAGTAACTCACTTAAGAAACCAGAGGAGGTGAAACAATTCCCAAGAAATTCTGAATACCCACGTTCTAATATTCACACCTAAGTAACCTTAGGGTTTCCGCTAGGTTGTCAAGTCTTTGACAACCTATGCTATAATTTCTTTAAACAAAACAGGAGAAGCACTATGAGCTATGAGAAGATGACTCTCAATCAGAGAGTCCAAGCCGCAAACATTGACTGTATGCGTCACCCTAAATTCGCCTTGCTGTCTGGCGTCATCATGCTAGGTAAGAGCGAGGTGTCTACCAAGGTATCTACTGCCGCTACCAATGGTCGTGACAAGAAGTATGGTGCTGACTTCATTGCACCACTCAACCGCAAGCAGATGCGCTACCTTGTACTGCACGAGAACTTTCACGTTGCACTCAAGCATTGCATCTTGTTCAAAGAGTACACACGCAAGATGCCCAAGCTTACCAACATAGCACACGACTATGTGGTCAATGCACTCATCGAGGAACTCGACCCCGACTTCAAGTTTGTCGAACGTCCTACTGAGTCGTTGTGCATTGATCGCAAGTACTTCGGTTGGTCATTCCCGCAGGTGCTCAACGATCTCATCAAGAGTGGGCGCAAGGAACCTGACAAGGGTGACAAGGGTGATGGCAACGGCGGTGACTTCGATGAGCCCCTCGATGCGCATGAGGATGGTGAGTTCGATGACAACCCAGTCGAGCAAGAGAAGCTAGGCAAGCAGATCGATGATGCCAATCGTCAAGGCGAGATACTTGCACGTAAGCTTGCGGGTAAAGAGGGTGGTGGTCGTGACATCTTGGGTACTGCCAAGGAACGCATGACTGACTGGAAGCAAGCATTGCAGGAATGGATTAGCTCTATCTCTGCGGGCGATGACAACTCTCGATTCTGTCCTCCCAACAAACGCTTGCTCGCTTCGGGCTTCGTTATGCCATCACACTTCACAGAGTCAGTCGGTGAGTTGATACTTGCTGTCGACACATCGGGTTCTATGTATCCGTACTATCGTCTGCTGTTCGGTGAGATCGCTCGCATCTGCAACATCACCAAGCCTGCGGGTGTGCGTGTGTTGTGGTGGGACACTACTGTATGTGGTGACCAAGCATTCAAGCCTGCTGACTATGAACAGATCGCTTCGCTCATGAACCCCAAGGGCGGTGGCGGTACTACTCCTGATGTTGTTGTCGACTACATCAAGGAACACAAGATCGACGCTCGGGCAATCGTCTGGTTGACAGATGGTTACCTTGGTTGCGATACCCCGAATACCCCAATGCCATCTCTGTGGGGTGTGGTGGAGAACGAGTCATTCGTTCCTACCTATGGCAAAGTCTTGCACATTTCTGTTTAACTTAATCTTTGGAGATCTATATCATGAATAACTTTTTATCTGCATCACAAGTTGTTTCCCTCATTGCCGCTGTCGGTGACAAGCGCACAGTCATTGTGGAGGGCGAGAACGGCATCGGCAAGACTGCCCTCTTCCATATGTTACGCAAGCTTCCCAAGTTTGCTGACCACATCGCTGTGCAACCTATTGACTGCACTCAGTTGTCTGACGGCTCTGTGTGGATGCCTGACCTCGATCGTGAGAATGGCGTGTCTCGTGAGTTACCCAACGAGCGCTTCGGTGTCAGCGCATCCAATCAACTTGGTGTCAACAACTCCAAGCCTATCCTCGTAGGTCTTGATGAGATCGCCAAGGCACCGCAGTTCATTAAGAACGTACTAGCCCCGATCATCTATGAGCGCAGGGTCGGCAATCTAAGCATGCCTGAGGGTAGTGTGGTCGTGTGCTTCACCAATCTATCCATCGAGGGTCTTGGTGATTCCATTCAAGCACACTTGCGTAATCGTTTGGTGTTCGTCAAGATGCGTAAGCCTAGCGCTGACGAGTGGGTCAAGTGGGCTACTGACAATCGTGTCAACCCAATGATTATTGCTTTCGTCAGCAACGAGCCACGCGTTATGCAATCGTTCCTTGACTACGAGAAGGGCGGTATGTTCGAGGGCAAGGACTTGTCCAAGGACAACGGCTTCATCTTCAACCCCAAGTCTATGCAACTTGCATACGCTACACCTCGCTCGTTGGTTGCCGCTAGTGACATCCTCGATGCGGGTCTTGGTGTTCTCGATGACGACACACTTGAGGCGGCTCTCGTTGGTACTGTCGGTGCTACTACTGCACAGGCATTGTCATCGTTCATTCGCTTCGGTCGTGAGATCTGCGAGTACTCTCGCGTTATCAAATCACCTGACACAGCACCGCTGTCCGACAACCCTACGGCGCAGTTGATTCAGGTATTCCAGTTCGTTACTCGCGTAGCGGACAGGACAGAAGCAGAAGCCATCGTCAAGTACGTGTGGCGTATGCGTGCAGAGATGCAGTCGATCTTCTGCAACACAGTGGCAACAAGTCAGCGTGTGGCTATGTTCGCTACGATCAATGAGTTCGGTCGTATGTTGGCTGAACACAAAATCTTTTTCTCAACCAAGTAATTACAAGGAGTTCTTATCATGACAACTACACCTCGCCTCAACATCGACACATGCGCTATGCTTGTGGAGTTCAACGCTTCTGTGTGGACAGCACGTAAGCTAGACAAGACTACCACCAACGAAGTGGTAGCAAGCAAGAACGCGGGGGCTAAAGATGCCGCCCGTGTCAACAAGCACCTGCTTGCAGGTCGCACCGAGTTGGATATCATTCAACAAGCGGTCGGTCGTGCACGTCAATTCGTGTACGACAATACAGCACCTTGGTCTGACTCAGGTCTGCGCCTCTTACCTACTGTCAACTTCATGAAGTTCACTGAGCGCATGAATGACTTCGAGGAAGAGATGGAGGCACTGGTCAAGGCTTTCGTTGTTATCTACCCTACGCTTATCACTGCGCAGGCATTGGCTCTCGGTGATATGTTCAAGAGAGATGACTACCCCACCGCTAATGAGATGATGACTAAGTTCTCATTCCGCGTTAACTACATGCCAGTCCCATCATCGGGTGACTTCCGCGTAGACGTGGGCAACCAAGCACAGGCAGAACTCAAGGCTCGCCTTGAATCTCTGACACAGGAACGCATCGACTCTGCTATGGCAGATGTGCGTGAGAGACTTAGCACCCACCTCAAACGTATGTCAGACAGATTGACTACTGACTATGTAGGCGGTGAGGCTAAGCAAAGGCGCTTCCACGACACGCTTGTCGATGGTGCGTTAGAGTTGTGTGATCTCACCAAGGCATTGAACGTAACCAATGACTTGGCGCTTGAGACTGCACGTAGTCAGTTAGAGCAGTTACTTGTGGGTGTTACTCCTACGGATCTGCGAAAGAACGAGGCTATCCGTCAAGACGTCAAGAGAAACGTAGACGCCATCCTCGACAAGTTCAACTTCTGAAAGGTACATCATGAACATTAAATACTTAACACACGTTCGTCGCATCTTTGCTACATACGATGCGCCCCCCGAAACCATTCGTAGTTACCAACGCCAGTGGGTACGCTGTATCCGTAGGCTTGGCGACAAGTGGTTGGACTCCCGTCCAGTCCCACGCTTGGACATGTGATGCGCTTCCGTCGTGCGTTCAGGAAGGAAATCCTGACTGCATCAGAGATAGAGAGGCGTCTTTATGGCGCACCTCTTACCGAGATGAACAAACACACACCGCCCCCTAGCGGGGGTGCGTTGGAAGCTAAAGAGATTCTCAACAACCTATTACACAGAAAGGAAACGGTCATGCCTGATATTCAAACCGCACTTAAAAGCGCAATCGATGCGTGGGAACCCACCCCCACAGGACAACAACTCAAGGAGAAACTTATGACAAAAACCCCATTTGCAATTCAAAACAACGTGACCCGTGTGACCTTTGACTATATAAAGTTACACCCGGGCACTACCGCCGCCGCCGCAAGTCGTGATCTCACCAAGCATGGCTTCAAAGAGTCATCAGTCACGGCTCTCATGGCGCAATTTGTACGTGCTGGTCTTGCTGTGCGAGATAACAACCATGGCTATCGCGTTACTGTGGACGAGTACACACCCATGAAGGCAAGCGCTAAGTACACAAAGAAAGATGTGGTCAAGGCGAAGCCTGCGCCTAAGGCTCGTGAGCCACAGAACGATGGCATTGCCGCGCTACATCCCGAAGCTACGAGCAAGCGCGTGGTGAATACGATTGTGTTTGGCAAGACTCCACAAGAGGTTATCAAACACATGAATGTGTTGCAAGCACGCGAGTTGTACGACTACTTGAAGAAAGTGTTTGGAGGTTGATATGGGCATGACCAACAAAGAAATAATTGATGTGCACAATCACTACGCTGACTTTAGAAAACAACTTGAGACCAAGCGTAACGACACACTAGAGGAGGTAGCGCAAGAATTTGAAAGGATGCGTATAGCCTTTGGTGATACCGCCCACAGTTTTGCACAATACGTTAGAGAAATGAAGAGTGAAGAGTAACCACAATATCATTCGTGCGTTACTCAAACAGCACCCCGATGGTTTGAAGTCAAGCGATATATCTAGGTTAACTGGCATAGAAGTTCGTTCTGTCAACAAATCATTGGAGGGTGTGTTTGGGGTGTACGTCGATCGGTGGGAGAATTCAACTCACCGCAACACACTAGCCGCAATATGGGTCGTCGTTGACGTGCCCGACAACTGCCCGAAACCTAATTACACTGGCAGAAGAACCAAATTAAATTCAAAGGACTGACGTGTTCACGATAAGATGATTTGTGCAAGCCCAGTAGATGCGACCACACTTTGTCGGCAACAAGGGGCGTCCAGTCCTTTGAGTAATGACCTCTTGTTGCCATTCCGCAACGCGACACGAGGGGGCGCGTAATCTACTTTACCCCCTCACCTAATTAACAGGAGGTTGACATGTCAACACCAGAAGTAAAAGTCAAGAAACAAATACGTAAAATACTAGAGGAGTTGGGCGTGTACTACGCCATGCCCATCGGAACAGGATACGGAAACTCAGGGGTACCTGACTTTCTCGTGTGTGCTGGCGGCAAGTTCGTCGGCATTGAAGCGAAAGCGGGTAAGGGTAAAACCACCGCTCTACAAGAAGCCCATCTAAACCGCATACGTGGCGCAGGGGGGATAGCCGTTGTCATCAATGAGGACAACATACAAACTTTAAAGGAGGTCTTATCATGAGCGAAGCAATGTCACAAGAAGAGTTAGAGCAACGCATTAACAAGATGTCAGACGAAGAGCAGGCGCACTTCAAGCTACTGATATACAAGTTGGTGATGTGTTATGGAGAAGGGCAAGCGCAAGGAGTTGTCATCATCGGTCGTGCAGAGGATGCGTTTGCAGGAGTCGTTACCCTAAACTGTAATGAGATGGAGGCGTCGCAACTCATGTTGGCGGCAAACGATTTTTTCGGCTTTCTAAACGTCCTAGACGCACCACCCAAGGAGAGTTTTAATTGAAACCAATAGCATGGTACGACCCAACTAACGGCATGGTCAGCACAGACAAAGACAGCCCTCTGTTCACACCGCTTGGTCAGGTGTTGCCTTTGTATACACAGCGCACATGGGTAGGGCTGACGGATGAGGAGCTTGATGCTTTACACAGGGCGGTCAAAGTTCGGCTCATGGGAACTTATGACACTAAAGATATTTACCGAGCCATTGAAGCCAAACTAAAGGAGAAGAATGAGTAAACCATACGACACGATCTTAACGATCGACTTCGAAACCTACTGGGACACCAAGGAAGGTTACACACTCACAAAGATGACAACCGAGGAGTACATACGACATGAGAAATTCAAATCATTTGGAGCCTGCGTACATGAATACGGAAGTGCTGAACCTATTCGATGGTTTGGAGACGCAGAGCTACGTGAATACCTTGATGGGGTCGACTGGGGACGAACCGCAGTGCTTGCCCACAACGCACAGTTCGATGTATCAATTATGGAGTGGAAGTACAACGCCCGACCATGTTTCATCTTCGACACGTTATCTATGGCGCGAGCTTTGCGTGGCGTGGAAGTTGGAAACTCACTCGCCAAACTTGCCCGAGATTTCGGGCTCCCCGAGAAAGGGACAGCTGTACACTCAACTAATGGAGTTCACGAGTTGGACGCCGCGCTCGAGCGAGACCTCGCTGAGTACTGCAAACATGATGTGTTTCTGTGCGAGGAAATATTTAAACGGCTGGTGGATGCCTATCCACCCAAGGAGTTAAGACTCATCGACATGACGCTCAAGATGTATACGCGTCCGCTGTTGCAATTAGACCAACAAATGTTAATCAAGGCACTAGCCGAGGAAGGAACCGCTCGTGAACAACTACTTCAGAGGCTCGGCGTGGAAGATGCTGAGTTGGCATCGAACCCAAAGTTTGCTGAGCTACTTACAAAACTCGGTGTGGTTCCGCCAACCAAGACAAGTAAGACAACGGGGAAAACAACGCTCGCTCTCGCTAAAAATGATGCCTTATTTCAAACGCTACTTAACAGTGAACGTGAAGACGTTGCCCTACTTTGTCAAGCGCGTCTTAAAGTTAAATCAACCACTGAGCGAACGCGTGCCCAAAGATTCCTTGACATCGGCAAACGTGGCACGCTCCCAGTTCCGCTCTCGTACTACGGCGCACAGACAGGGCGGTGGACGGCGGCCAAAGGCTCGGCAATCAACATGCAAAACCTCAAGCGAGGTTCATTCCTACGCAAAGCGATTATGGCTCCCGAGGGCTACCAACTGGTCGTTGGGGACTTATCTCAGATTGAGCCGCGAGTTCTCGCGTGGCTTTCGGATTACCAAGATATGCTCGACATCTTCAAGGGAGGTGGTGACCCTTACGCGGCTTTCGGGGCTCAGATGTTCAACATCCCGAACCTCACCAAAGAGTCTCATCCAGACCTACGCCAATCTGCAAAGTCTGCGCTACTTGGGTGCGGTTACGGCCTCGGTTGGGCTTCGTTTGCCTCTCAACTACTCGTCGGTTTCCTCGGTGCACCACCGGTCAGGTACTCGAAGGATTTTGCTAAGAGGTTAGGCGTTGACTCTGAGTATGCGCAAGCGTTTGTGAAGCTCAACGACATTGATACCAAGCTGTTGGAGATACCGCACACCTGCTCAACTGAAGATCTTCTAAACCATGTGCTTGCGTCCAAAGCTATCATAGATACGTATAGGAGCACTGCGTACCCTGTTGTAGCGTTCTGGAGTCTCTGTGAAACAGCTTTACACAGGGCGCTTGTAAAGGGTGAAGAACTGGTGTATAAATGTATTACGTTCCGCAAAGGTGAGATAGAATTACCAAACGGAATGAAGTTGTTGTACCCTGATCTTCGCTATGTGAAGGACGACAAAGGTAGGAGCCAAGCAGTATATGGGCCACACGCTACCAAGTTGTATGCAGGGAAGATAACGAACAACATTACGCAGGCATTGGCGCGTATTGTTATGACGGATGGTATGTTGAGGGTAGCAAAGAAATACCCGATCGCAGGCACAGTGCATGATGAGTTGATTGCTGTTGTACCTGACGATGAAGTGGTTGACGCTAAGACTTGGGTCTTGGCGCAAATGACTATGGAGCCAAGCTATATGCAAGGCATACCATTGTCCGCTGACGGTGGCGCTCACCGGAGATATGGATTAGCAAAAAGCTAGGAGAAGCAATGCAGATACCAAAACGCATACAAGTTGGCAACACTGAGTACGCCACAATCATGGTCAATAAAGCCAAGCGACAAGATACGTTGGGCACAATCGACTACACACACGGCATCATCTGGCTTGCCAAGAGAGATGCTTACGGCAACAAGTTAGACAAAGCAGAACTGGCCGACTCGTTCTGGCATGAGATGACTCACGCTGTACTACACGACATGAAGCACGAGCTATGTAGTGACGAGAAGTTTGTTAATGCTTTTGCCAAGCGCCTTTCTTCTGCAATCAACTCAGCCCAACTATGAAACAACCCGCATGGTCACACTCAGCCCTCAAAGATTTTGAGGGATGCCAACGCCGATACCAAGAGGTCAAGGTCTTGAAGAACTACCCGTTTACTGAGACTGAGGCAACACGTTACGGCAATCAGGTACACAAGGCTATTGAGGACTACATCGCAGAGGGCAAACCAATACCCGCTGAGTACTCACAGTTTCAACCTGTGGTGGACGCCATGCTGAAGAAGAATGGGCGCAAGCTCGCTGAGTATGAGATGGCGCTGACTGTCGACCTCAAGCCGACAGGTTGGAAAGACAAAGACGTGTGGGTGCGCGGCATTGCTGACATCCTAGTCGTTGATGACGACAACCTCACGGCATGGGTGGGTGACTGGAAGACTGGCAACAACAAGTATCCCGATAGAGATCAGTTAGTTCTCATGTCGCTTATGGTGTTTGCCCACTTCCCACACATACGCAAGGTCAACTCAGCATTGCTGTTCATTGTGAAAAATGATATGGTCAAGATGTCGATGGCACGAGATGACGCCGATAAACACTGGTGGGACTATCGTGAGCGTACAGCGCGGCTTGAAGCTAGCTTTGCCAACGACGTGTGGAACCCAAACCAAACGCCACTGTGCGGTTGGTGTCCAGTAAAGACTTGCGAGTTCAACAAGAAACACTGAAAGGAAACCTATGCCTTACGTTAACAAACCCCGCCCGTACGCAAAAGAGTACGAACAGTATGACGGCACACCGATGGTCAAGAAGAAACGTGCCGCACGAAACAAAGCACGAGCAATCATGGAGAAGGAAGGACTTGTACATAAAGGAGATGGAAAAGATGTCGACCACAAAAGAGCCCTATCCAAAGGGGGAAAAACCGTACGTTCGAATCTCCGAGTCAAAGACGCGAGCGCAAACCGTTCGTATGCGCGAAAGTCAGACCACTCTATTAAGTGACATACCTACTGCAAGACTTATCGATCTCTGGGTAGCGCGTTGGGGACATGACTGGGTTGATCTGGTGGAAGTAATAGAAGACCCATTCTACAAAGATGCGTACGACAGAATGAGAAGAGAAGGTGAACTCGAGGTTCACTTCCTAACCGATCGCTCTAAGTATGTGTGTCGTAATCCAAAATAAATCAAGGAGAAGAAAATGGGAATGGTAAAAACTAAGATGATAGAAGATGCGTTAGATGCGCTGAACAGATCTATGACTACGTTCAATCCTAACAATGACCCTGTGTACTCGATACCTTTATCAGAGTTAGTCAACTTGTGGCGTGCACGTTATGGCGATACGTGGGTAGATGTGTCGGAGATAGAAGACGACTTTTGGTCTGATGCGTCAGCACGACTGCACACAAATAAAAAGATGGAAGAGCTTAACCATCACACAGGTAATACGCCGTGGGCTAGGCTGAAGGAGGACGCGTAATGGTAACGGAAACAACAGGGTTTGAAAATGTGGACACGCAGACACTACGCAACTTGTGGCAAGTAGGATTTGGCGACAATAAAGTTTTGTGCGACGAGCTTGCGTCTTTAATAAGACAAAAAACTGAGCTAGGCATGATTGGTTTAGAAGTGTGTCGTAGACAAGAAGCAAAGTCTACTAAATTTCGCAAAGACGTAAGAGAGTTCTATTACGTATTGGAAGAAGCAAATGCAGATAGTTGATGACAAAGCGCTCGTACTGCGCACGCGCAACCCAAACAAGTACGCGATCATTCCAAAGCATAAGGTGCTGTCTGAGTCAGATGGTATCTATGAAGTAGCTGTCTACTGGGGCTTAGATGAAGCAAGGGTGCTACGCAACCTCGGTGTGAAGGATGTGCCATCGCCTATCACTAGGCGCTATGACTGGCCGGGAAAGTTTATACCAATGGCTCACCAAATAGAGACAGCGGCTTTCCTCACACTACATCGCAGATCATTCTGTTTTAACGACCCCGGAACTGGCAAGACTTTGTCTGCGCTATGGGCGGCTGACTTCTTGATGAAGCGTGGTGAAGTTCGTCGTGTGTTAATTCTCTGTCCCTTGTCCATCATGCACAGTGCGTGGATGGGTGACATCAATCGCAGTGTTATTCACCGCTCTGCCATCGTCGCGCACCATGCTCAAGCTAGTCGACGTATTGAAATGATTCAGCAAGACTACGAGATTGTGATTGCCAACTACGATGGCCTCAACTTGATTGCATCTGAGATCAACGCTGATGGTAGGTTTGACTTGGTGATTGTCGATGAAGCCAACGCATACAAGAACCCGTCAACACGCAGATGGAAAACACTTGCGTCAATCATTAAGCCAGAGACGTACTTGTGGATGATGACTGGTACGCCCGCATCGCAGTCGCCTGTGGATGCTTATGGTCTGGCTAAGTTTGTTAACCCAAGCGGTGTGCCCAAGTTCCAGACATCATGGCGCGACAAGGTCATGAATAAGATCAGCATGTTCAAGTGGGCTCCGAAGGCTAACGCCAAAGAACTTGTGTACGAAGCGCTTCAACCCGCAATACGTTTCACTAAAGACCAGTGCCTTGACTTACCGCCAGTCATCACAGTCACACGCGAAGTGCCGATGACACCACAGCAGGCTAAGTACTACAAGCTACTCAAAGAGCAGATGCTTTTCCAAGCTGCCGGTGAAACAATCAGCGCAGTCAACGCAGGCGTTGCTGTAAACAAGCTACTGCAAATTAGTTGTGGTGCCGCGTACACAGACGAGAAAGAAGTTGTAGAGTTTGATGCCGCGCCTCGCCTTGGTGTACTGGAGGAGGTATTGGAAGAGACAAGCCGCAAGGTAATCATCTTCGCTCTGTTCCGCTCAAGCATTGACACCATCGTCAAGCATCTTACCAAGCATGGCTATGCCGTTGACCAAATTCATGGCGACGTGTCAGCAACCAAGCGTGGTCAGATCATCAACGACTTTCAAACTACCGACAACATCCGCGTACTGGTGTTGCAACCACAAGCGACAGCACACGGGATTACCCTAACTGCCGCTGACACAGTTGTGTTCTTTGGCCCACTCATGTCAGTGGAGATGTATACGCAGTGCATAGCACGAGCCGACCGCAAAGGTCAAGACTCGGACAAAGTTACTGTGGTACACATTGAGTCAAGCCCCATTGAAAAGAAATTATTTAAGGCAATGAATACAAAAGTTTCCGATCACGCAATGCTTGTCGGCATGTTCGACAGCGAAGTAAAAAATATTTAAAGAAAGGAGTTGCAAATCAATTCAGTCGTGCTATGCTGTCAAACCATTGACAATAAAATAATTCAAGGAGAAGTAAATGTTAAACATAGATGATGAGGAACCTGCTCCTCAGGAAGCACCGACAGACGTCACTATCCCCATGGACAAGTTGGCGAAGGTGTACCGCAGGATGCAGTCACGCGTACAAGAGTTAACCGCTCAGTACGAGTCTGAGATCGAGGACATCAAGCGTCAGCAAGACGTTGTGAAGATCGCGCTCAAAGACCAAATGCTCAAGCTTGGCGTATCAAGTGTACGCACAGACCAAGGCACCGTAGTGCTGTCTACCAAGACACGCTACAACACACAAGACTGGGACTCCTTTAAAGAGTTCATCAAGGAACACGATGCGTTGGACTTGTTGGAGAAGCGTATTGCGCAGACCAACATGGCTACGTTCTTGTCCGAGAATCCCAGTCTAGTTCCCGCAGGGCTTAACTCTATGACAGAGTACGCCATTTCAGTTCGTAAACCAACTAAGTAATCAGGAGAATCATTATGAGCAATGTAGCTCTATTCAACCCATCCCAAGCCCCCGCGTTCGCAAAGAACCGCACATCGTTGTCACCCATGGCCAGAGCCCTAGCCGGGGGTGCAGTTGGCAACCGCACCAAGAGCATCTCCATCAAAGGCGGTGTGTTTCGTTTGAACGAAGGCGGCAAAGAGATTGCCGCTATTGAAGAGCGCTACCTCGACGTAGTCATTGTCAATGCCGCGCCTGATGTTTCACGCGTGTTCTATGCCAAGGCATACGATGGCGAAGTCTCTGCGCCTGACTGCTGGTCACAAGACGGCAAGACACCAAGCTCTGAGGCAAGCAACCCACAGCACAACAAGTGCGATGGATGCCAACAGAACATTGCCGGTTCTGGTCAGAACAATAGCCGCGCTTGCCGCTTCCAACAACACATTGCTGTAGTGTTGGCTAACGATATGGAAGGTGCGGTGTTGAAATTGACTGTGCCTGCCAAGTCTGTGTTCGGTAAAGAAGAAGGCGACAACCGCGCCTTGCAAGCGTACGCTCGTCATTTGGGCGCACAGAACATTGACCCATCTGAGGTCATCACGCGCATGAAGTTTGACACTAAGTCCGAAGCGCCCAAGCTGTTTTTCAAGGCTATGCGTTGGTTAACTGACGACGAGTTCCCAACCATTCAGGAACAAGGCAAGACAGACACCGCTCTTAAAGCGATCACAATGTCTTTCTCTAAGATGGACAGCGTTGCCGCCCCTGCACCCTTGAAGCTTGAAGGCAAGCGCCCAACTGCCGCGCCTTTAGGCGAGATGTTTGACAAAGACGAAGCCGAAGCAATAGCGGCTGAGAAGGCCAAAATTAAGAAAGCCAAGCCTGCCCCTCTGCCTGCCGAGGAAGAAGAGGAACCTGTAGTCCGCAAGGAAGAGAAGAAGCCCAACGCTGTGCCCAAGGCAAAGGCTGACTTGTCTGCCATGGTGGACGACTGGGACGAAGCAGAATAAAGGACTAAGGGGGCTTCGGCCCCCGCCTACACCATGTCCTATTCACCACAAGTAATTAGCGCAGTCAAGAAAGCGCCTAAGACGTTGGGTAACCAACTCGGGCGGTGGGCTGTGCATCATGACTTCTCTGCCATCAAGATAGCCAAAGTAACAGGAGCCTCTCGGCAATCTGTTTACAACTGGTTCAATGGCGGTGAAGTATTCGTGGCTTACCGACCATCGGTTGAAGCTATCCTTAAAATTTTACAAGCGTCCAGTACGGGCGACGAAGCTTGGAGACGAACATGCAAAGCATTCAACCTAAAAACTTAAGCGATGAAGAGATACTGCGTCAGGTATACCTGATGGGTAATGAGATGCTTCCAAAAGAATGGGTGGAAGAACTCTGTTCACGCCTAGCGGCGGCAATCGACAAAGCTGAAAACAAATACGACGAAGGCTTTGCTGACGGTTTTGCTGACGGCACAGAGCACGCAAACGAATTTCCGCTAAAACAATAACCAAAGGATACACATGACATCCGCTGAGTTTTTAGCGGTGGTTTTGCCGTCCGAGGGTTTTGGCCTGTATTGCGCGGTAGAACTCACAAAAAAGAAAGAGCATGTATATGCGGCAAAGATTGAGGAACTCATCCCGACGATCGAGCAGTGGCACGCCAACAACTACGACGTCTTCTATGGCGTAGCTACCTTTGACAAGAAGCGCGGCGCTGAAGAAGCTCAGTACCTCAAGTCGTTCTTTGTTGACTTGGATGGGTACGCTACCAAGAAGGCGGCGGCTGATGCGTTGATTGAGTTCCTGACAAGGTCTGGACTTGATGCGCTAGGTACGCCATGGGTGGTTGACTCAGGCGGAGGCTTGCATTGCTACTGGCCGTTGAAGGACGAGATTCCTGCGACTATATGGAAACCTGTTGCCGAGAACTTGAAGCGTCTGTGCAAACAGGAAGGCTTCAACATCGACATGACGGTGACTGCGGACACTGCGCGTATCTTGCGTGTGCCCGGAACTGCCAACAACAAGAAGAAGTACGCAACGCCACGCCCTGTGCGCGTAGTCCAAGAAGGCGACATCTTTGACTTCTCGACTTTTTCGCCACTTGTTTATGAGAAGTTGGAGGAGGTGCCGGTTGTTCACGCTCCCACGCTCAAGTTTGACCTCCCCGGCCAACGCCCCACGGCGCAGACACGCGGTCAGGTTAAGTTGATTCAAGATAGCTTCACGCTGTTTGGGAATTTTGAGAACCAGTGCGGTCAGGTTAAGGACTACATCGCCACAGCTACGGAGGACGGCAAGGAACCCATTTGGCGTGGACTTCTGTCTTGGGCAAAGGTCTGTGAGGATGGCGCAGAGAAGGCTATCTGGTTGTCGGACATGCACCCATACCCGCACGATCGGATGCACCAGAAGCTTTCTGAGATCAAAGGCCCATACGCGTGCATGAAGATGGACAGCGAGAACCCCGGAATTTGTACTAAGTGCAAGCACTGGGGCAAGATCACCAACCCACTGATACTGGGGCGCGAGATCAAGGTGGACAACACCGCCAAAGAGATCATGTTGTCTGCGCCTGCTGAAGAAGACTTTGACGAAGCCGAGCTTGACTCTGAGGAATCTTACGAGCCAGAAGATACGGGTTTACCCTTAGCACCTAGCGTGGTACGTCCTGTGCCTCCTCGTGGCTATAGCTATGGCGAGCATGGCGGTGTGTACTGCACGCGTACTGAGGAAGACGAAGAGGGCAAGAAGTCCAAGAAGAATATTCAACTGGTTCCCTACGACTTGTTTGTGGTTGACCTTTTGAAGATGGAGAACGACCACTTGGTTCACATGGCCGCTGTGCGACCCGAAGGCGTGCAGACGCTTAACTTCCCACAGAAATCTATTGTCAGCAAGGACGAGACGCTCAAGTGGCTAGCCAGTCAGAACATTGTCAGTACCTTTGCGGGTCACGACAAGACGCTGTTTGAGTATGTGCGTTCATGTGTGGGCGAGGCTTCTCAGAACCGCAGGCCAATCGAGGTGCCGTTCCAATGTGGATGGCAGGCAGATCAGTCGTTTGTTTACAACAACCGCGTGTTCAGTAAAGATGGGCGCGAGACTCGGATACCCATGCCCGGGCTTGAAAACATCAACCGCAACACAAACGGCAAGGGCGACCTTGATACGTGGCGACACCTGTGGAAGACGATCTTTGTTGAGAAAGAGGGTATGGAGACAGCCTTGGCTGTGTCTCTGGATTCCTTTGGATCACCGCTTATGCGCTTCACAGAGTACGAGGGCTTTGTCTGGCATATTGGCTCGCAGTGGTCGGGCACAGGTAAGTCTTTAGTTCTAAGTGCCAAGGCTGGTGTGTGGGGTCACCCCCTGCGCTATCGCACAGGCAAGAGTACTTCTCCTGTTGCAATGCAACAACGGGCGGGTTTGCTTAACAGCATGCCGCTTCTGATTGACGAGATCACCAACACCCAACGCAAGGACATGGAGTGGGCACCTGCCTTTATCTTTGATTATGCCGAGGGTCAGGGCAAGGAGCGTATGGAGTCGGGCTCCAACAAGGAGCGTATTAACAACAGTACGTGGACTGCTACCTGCACGATGACTGGTAACGAGAAGCTGACCGACTACATGGCGGGGGCACGCAAACACAGTTCAAACGGCGAGTTGTTGCGGATGCTTGAGTGGTGTCCGCACAAGAAACTTATCTGGAACTCAGAAGAGCGCAAGACTCTGCTTGAGATCAAACGCAACTACGGCGTAGCGGGTGAGGCTTGGGTTCGGTGGCTAGCTGTCAATCAGAAGACTGCCGAGGAGATTGTGCGCAAGGTACACATCCATCTTAAAAAGGTCTTTAACTTCAACGACGATGAGCGCTACTGGCACGCAGGCTGTACTACAACTGTGGCGGCGGCTATTCTTTTGCGTAAGGAGTACTCTGGCATCCTCGACGTGGAGATCAACAAGGTCATCAACGCTCTGAAAGGACTTGTGGAGAAAGGCCGTGGCATTATAAAGAACAGTGTGCGCTCTGCTGAAGATGTGCTCAACGCCTACATCGGTGACAACTACGGAAGCTTTATTGTTTTGAAGAAAGTCGAGGGCAGAATCCTAGCAGCGTGGGGCGACAACGGCGACATCGTTGACCGCTCGACCACCAAGAGCAAGGTGCTCGGCAGGGTGGAGCATGGGCTTTTGACACCGGGTTACAGAGAGTTCTACATTGAAGAGCAGTTACTCAAGAAGCATTGCGTGAGCATGAGCTTTGGCTACGACGAGTTCAAGGCGCAGATGGAGGAGTTGTTTACCTGCAAGTACGTCAAGAAAGATATGCTGTCCCGTACCAACGGCCCTGCCATGCGTGTGAACACCATGCACATAACTTTTAGGGAAGAAGTCTTTGATGGTAATACTGTATCCTTGGGCGAAGCTAAAGCCGGGTGAGGGCTTCTTCGTACCGGGGCTAGACGTGGAAAGGGTGAGGGAGTTGGGCTTACGTGCCGCTCTCCCTCACCGCATTCAAGCGCGTGCTGTCGTGGGTATCAAGAACCACCAACTAGGCGTATGGTTTTATCGGAAATTTCCCGCGTCGTATTTGCAAGCGCAATCTTCATCTTCCTGATTTTGTCAAGCTGTTCACGCTTTTCTTCAGGCGTCATCTTAGATGCGGCAATTGCTCGCTCTGCCTGTGTCAGCATGTTCATGTTTGTCTTAAACGTGTTAGCCAGTTCAGACTGCATGTAGTCGGTGCCGCGCTTGGTAATCAAGGCCTCGGCTTCCTGCACCTTACCGTCTTTTAACAACTCATTAACAGTGTTCTTGACCTGAGAAATCTCGTTCATGCGCTCATACACAGAGTTAATGATGCCGCCTGCGTCGTTGGGTTGAAACGCACCACCAAGTATCGGGTACTCAGACAAGCGCCTAACCGCCCGCTCTGGCGTCTCTTTAGCCGGTACGCCGAGGCTGATTGCTTGCAAGAAAGCCAGACCCATCGTTCCTGTATAGCCACTGACAAGCGCCTCAATTTTGATTGGAGATATCCCCAAGGTACTACCAACAAGCTTGGCGGCTTCACTGGTGTTGACGCGGTACTGCTGTTCAGGCAATAACTCCTTCTCGCGTGCGGACAAAATGTCGCGGCCTGTGTAGAACGACTTGCCCAGACCTACCTCGATCAAAGGCTTGGCCGCTTGCGGTATGCCATACGACGAGCCGCCGGGAATTGTCTGCAACAAGATCTGCTTGAACGCCTTGACTGCTTCTTCTCCGCCATGCTCAGTAGTCATGCTGTTGTACAACGCCTCAGGGATAGCCTTGAAGACGTAGCCAATTTCAAACGGCACAGGTACTTTGACGGGCTCGTCCAAACCGGGCAGACGTATAAACCAGTTGCCGTACTTCTGGTCTGGGGTAGCGTTCTTGTAGGCTTCGTCGTCCTCCATCATCACGGCGTAGGCAAACGTAGCCGCCGCCATCATACCGCCACGCTGCAACATCTTCTCACGGATGCGCAGTTGGTCGTTGAAAGGCATCTTGCCAGACATCGCCTTGTACATCACATTCAGACCTTGGATCTGTGCGTTGAAGAAAGGAATCAGTGCGTTAGCTACGTGCACACTTGGAGACGCGCCGCGCTTGTTAAAGTTCATGGACTCCAGTGCCATGAGCGTAGCCTCCATCTCTGACAAACCTTGCTCAATGTAGCTGTTGTACTGGGCACGACGTGTAAGCGCGTCAGCCTCCATACCCATAGCCTCAAACCTTCCCAAAGCTTTCATCCATCCGGGTTGACCGTCCGAGATCTCGCGCAAAATCATGGACAAGTCTTCGCTTGTGCCTCGGAAGTACTGGCCGCCCACGATACCGCGCTTCTCTAACTTCTCTTTAGCCGCGCCTCTTACCTCACGTAGAACCCCAAGCACTGGGACAAAGTCAGCGCCTGACAGGATAGGAGCCGCTAACGAGTCACGGAACAACTGTTTAGCCATGTACAAGGGGCTTAGCGTAATAGCTTTACGTAAGAGTTGCGCAGGC
>Ga0208235_1000129_pt1 | contig 20810 bp, 31 predicted proteins | sample LakMenEpi22Oct12_FD_150727 | JGI IMG/M metagenome (GOLD analysis project Ga0208235, IMG submission 150727) | Freshwater microbial communities from Lake Mendota, WI - 22OCT2012 deep hole epilimnion (SPAdes) | ecosystem: Environmental > Aquatic > Freshwater > Lake > Epilimnion/Euphotic zone ... | reverse complement strand
AAATTCAATAGTTGAAAAAATTAAATCGGTTGACCCAAAATTATACGTCAACATATCTGTTACCAACGTAAATAGTTTTTTTATGACCTGTGGTGAAACAGAATACTCTGAACCATTAGATATCACCGAAATATTCAATAGTGTCATGGAGAACGTCCCTGAACCCTTAAAACTGATTGTTAAAGTGTTTGATTTAATATCCTATAATACCAAAAGAGTTCCTAATACAATTTTATACTCAGAACAGTTTTCAAAGTACAAAAAAACATTATCTGAAAATTTTACAAAGTATTCTGAAATACTCAAATTAAATAAAAAAGAGTGTTATACAAATATAAAATGTTTTAATACTGATGTTTATATTGAATCAATATCCAACATTAATGAAGTAAAATTACCTAAAGGTTATATTGATTGGAAACCTAACACCAAAGTTTTTAAATCATCATCAATATTTGGTAAAGACTTATACAGTGAAAAATATATCTATATGTTATTCAGGTACATTGCTCATACATTATTTGAAGCTGGGTTGTGTAACATTGTAAAACTATCAGTTAATACCAATAATCCTGTGGACCAATTATATTGGGACAATGTTAACTTTGAAATTGACAGTGAATACTTTTTATCTTCACAAAAATGGACCAAAAGTTTAGTGTTGGATATTTTTAACTTTGAGGTTAATAAAGTTATTGAAGATTTAAACTTAGAAGTTTATGACTTTGCCAATGAAATTCTTCATGATAATGAAAATTACCCTTGGCTTAGAAATGATAAGTTAAATGATATTGTACTAGTTTAAACTCTTTTGGAGTAACCAACAATTTGGTAAAAATCTTTTTTACCGTCACAGTAATCTTTAACCAATTGAAGTAATGTTTTAAACATGAAAGCCCCTGTGGTTTGTTTTTCACACTTGGTAAATAATTCAATAAAGGCTGTTAATGTTTCAATAGAATAATATCCGTGTTGATTTAAACTATCATAATCAAAAGTTGGGTAAAACGATAACTCGTAGTTATTCCTTTCATCAACAGTATTAAATGGTTCGGTTCTTTCGTAATAGTCCAACATTTTCTGAACATATTCCCCAACAATTTCTTTACTATATTCACACTTAACTAATAGGTCAACAATCCAATGTGTGTGACTTGGTGTACGTAATCTTTGACCTTTTGATTTGTATTTTACAATAAAATCTAAATCAGGGTTTTCACCACGAAATCCCTGATAGATTCCAATTTCTGTTTGGTCTTCAAAAGACCAAGTTTTTAAAGGGTGATGTTCAACACCACCCTTTTTATAACTCATTTTACCCATTAATAAAGTTCTTAACTTTTTCTAACGCTTCTTCCAATTCTTGGAAATCCCTGTCGGGAGCCATTGCTGAATGTTCAACCAATTTACCATCTTTAAGTTTAACACCCAAAAGTGCTGGTACATAATCGTTTTCAACAATCTTTTGAAATTCTTCGTACTCTTCTTCGTACTCATCAATATCTCTTACTTCATAAGTAATGTCACTCTCGTCTAAAAGTTTTTTCATTTCTAAACAATGTGGACATCCTTCCATTGTAAAAAGATACAATTTAGTTATCATAATACTTGTGCTGCTTCAATAAGAGCTTGTTCACTCATCATACCTGTTTGTGTTCTTTTGTTTTCCCCACCTGAATAAAACTTAAGTGTTGGAACCGCTCTTACGCCAAGTGAACTTACAAGTTCTGAATCGTGTTCAATGTTAAATTTATAGACACTAACGTCTGAGTTTGATTCTTTTAGTTTACTTGAAACTCTTTCAAGAATCGGTGATAATACCTTACATGGTCCACACCATGATGCGTACAAATCCAAAATGAATTTTTCATTGGATTGTAATTTTTGTTTTAGTTGTTCTGTTGTTAATTCCATCACTTAATAATTATTCTTCAAATTTAATTTTATACTTTCTCATGGCGTTTGCTGCCAATGTAACCGAATCTTTTCTTGTTGCATCATACAAAAAATACAACTCAAAACTATCAACACTTTTAATTAAAAAAATGTCATAGTCTGTTGTACTGTAATACAACTCAAATTGGGTTCCCTCACTAGTAACTCTTTCATATATGGGTTTGGCTTTGGATTCTTTTATTAAATCCGCAGATACAAATCCGTAATCCCATATTGATGCAATTGGATTTGTATGTAGATGTTTATACAAATCCAATATGTGTGAAGGAACCCCTGTTATATTATCCTTGTCCACGTGATTTTTTCACATAATTTTTTGATTTTTTGTGACTAGACGTTTTTGTTTTTGAATGAACGCCAGGACGAGAAATTTTTGCCTTTTCTTTGTACTTCAATGAGAAGCTTGATGTTGATTTTGCGGGTTTTTTTGCCATGTCTTTATATAATTATCTGTTTTTTTGTTTCACAAAGTTAATACTAAAAAATTAAAAATCCAAACCTAAATTAAAATTATCTTGATTTTCCACACTCATGTCCCATTGAACTAATCCAATGTATTGTGAACTGTCATAGGTATGGTTTGGCATTTTTGTAATCATTTTTCTGTTAACTGTTTTACCGTTTATATATGATGTTTTCATTTCTGATGTAAACTCATATTTTTTCATTGACATACCAACTTGTGTATCTAACATTTCCAATACGGGATTCCAAATTTCAGACAACTGTTTATTGAATTTACCCAATGATTGTATTCTTTTTATTTGTAGTAGATTTGCCTTTGGCAAATAAGTTAACATGTATTCAATTGTTGCCCTTTCATATCCGTTTCTTAAAGATATTATCACACTACTACATTTATCAATATATGTTCTAACACAATTGTTTTGATAAGCACTTTCATTGGTGTAATCATCGGTAGTTAATAATACAATTGGTGTATATTCAACACCAGTATAATCAAAGATACTTTTTTGTACCCCTTCCACAAACTCATTGTTATAAGACCTTACATTATATCCTGATTTATATGATGAAATTAATACAGACCAATTAGCATGTTCGGTTACAAAATCATCAATGTTTTTTGAGTTTAAAGAAACTTTTTCACCATATGCTTTTAATTGATTGTAATAATGAATATGGTCATTTAATGTACTAGAGTTAATATCACCTTCTAACTGCCAAAGGTAGTATGTAAATAATTTGTCTTTTTCACTTTTTGTAAAACTTTCAGGAAAATTGTGAAAAGATTTTGATAGTGACTGGTTTAATAAATCTAAAATAACATTTGATTTATATAGTTTATCATAACCAAAATAATCAATGGCGTTTTTTAATCCATAAACATTGGTTTCATTACATAAGTGTAAACTTTTCTTAATTTCATTACCATTAAGTCCATGATGTTCCATAAAAGCATCAACAAATTTTAATTTGTGTTTTCTTAATAATTTAGTTTTTGGAATATGCTCTGAATACTGATTATCCAAAAATGAACTGAAGTTATTTGGTAATTTAACATTCTTTTTAAGTAATGAATATTTAATTAAACTTTTTGCAAGTTCAATAAAATTAATATTATTTCTGTAATTAGCATCAAAAATAATATCAGGTAGACCTAATGTCATTGTAAACTCATTAAGTAAAATTGGTAAATCAATTATAACATTGTCTTGTCTAACAGGTAAAGTAATAATTGAAAATTGTTCTTGTATCATTCCAACATAGTTGTTTGGATTCTTTCTTATCACTTTTGAAAATTTTCTTTTGTTTTGATATCTTAATATATTGCCAACATAAAAGTCCCCTGTTTTTTTATTAACAGTAATAAAATAACAATCTTTATTCTTACCGAAGAATTTAATACCAACATTTCTTTTGTACGTACTTACAAATAATTTAAGTGATAGTTTATCACCACACTCTTCTAAAACAACAGTTTTATTTGTTTGTTGTACTGAACATAACAAATTGTGATAATTGTCTAAAAAACTTTTTTCATCACAACTTGTTTCCATTGTTGACTCAAATATACCTTTTTTAAATTTTGGATGGTTACCCATATTATAACCATTGGTACTAATATCAACATGGTCACGATAGAATTGTGTTTCATGTCGTTTATAAACTTTTTTGAATAACTCTTTTTTTTCCATTAGTTTAAAAATATATCACCGTAAGGACCTTTTAAAATAAAATTTTCAACTTTTTCTTCTACCCTGTCTTTTGTAAGGATTAACATAATATCAATTAACTGTTTTTTTGTTAATTCTAAGTCCTCACCCTTTTCATAATTTTCAATAACTGACTCTTGGACTAGTTCAAAAAACTTATCCTTATCACCATCACCAATTAAATTGATTAGGTCATTTGGGTTGTTATTAAAAAATGATTTAAAGTTGGACAAGTATATCTGTACATCAACATTCATAATACAAATATAGGTAAAAAAAAAGGGTTAATCAAAAGATTAACCCCAAATTCTTAATTTCACTTTCAAATCCTCAGGGAGTTTCAAGTTATCACATCCCTTGAAGTTTACCAATTTAAGATTTGGTAAATCTTTTAAACAATCAGGGATTGATTTAAGATTCTTATTGTTTGGAAGTGACAAGTATCTCAATTTCTTACAGTTACATATTTCAGATGGTAAATCACTGATTAATCCATCAATGTGAAGTCCTTCAAGATTTTGTAATCTACCAATTGTTTTTGGTAATGGGAAACCTTCAGAACCTGAATTTCCACCTGAGAAATCCATTTTTGTAATATTGTCAGGTAATGATTCAAAGAACTCATCAAATCCATATAACGCAATAAACTGAGCCGCTGGACTTCTTGGGAACTCAACATCTATTGATGTTCCACCTTTACCTGAGCTTTTGGTCATATTTTCCATAAACTGAGGTTTGAAATATTCTTTAACCTCTTTATCAGATTTGTTTAAGAACTCAACCAAATTAATTGAGCGGTCATCCTTATCCATAAACTGATTGCTTTGGAAGTGAAACTGCCATCTTGTTGATGGAAGACCTGTTTCTTTTGATGGTTCAGAACTTTTCTCATACACCTGAAACAACGGACCATCTTTAATATATCTTTCAAAGTATGACAAACCTGGTGCAGATGTACACCATCTAGTTTCTTTGTTATTACCACCGTAAAAACAAGCGGCTTCTTTACCTAACTCATCAGTTCTTGTGATTTTTGTAATAACGTAATTTGGTGTTTCAAGTTCAAATGTTCCACCAGGGTGAGCGTATTTTGCGTCTTTTCTTTCTGCTTTAGTTGTAGTTGCTTTTTCTAATGAAAAATCTTTAACTAAATCATAAAGTTCATCTGATGTTAATTTGTTAATATCTCTTTTATCAACAGGTATTTGATTCTTAAATCTTTCAAATTTAATTAAGTCATCTTTGACCTTATATAAATCCTCAAAAAATAATGCAATTTGTTCCATTCCACTGTTAGGTCCACTTTTTTTACCAACACCTTCAGGGCGTAATCTTTTGATTTGGTTAATCATCCACTGAACATAACCACCAGTCTTTTTAACTTGGTTAAAACTTGTTGCCCCTTCATCAGCTCTTGAAGTTGGGTCATTTACAATTAGAGTTAACAACTCTTCAGGTGTAAGAACAGGTGCCACTTTTTTACCCGTCTTTTTATCAACTGTTGGCTCGGTAAACTTCTTCAAGAAGAGTTCTGAACGAACATCTTCACTGATGATAGTTTTTAACATTTCGGTGAATTTCATAATTTCAAATATCTTTTAAAATAAATATCCTAATAAGTAGAAAATTAATAGTTCATAATCAATAATTCTTGTCCCATATTTTGCGTGACACCCTTTTTTGCTGAAGCAGCCTTGGCAAATTCTTTCATTGTCCAAGTATATTCAGTTTCAGGGAACCATGTGTGTAACAACTCAAAGTCATAATAAGACAAAGAAAACTTACCTTTAACTTGGTGTAATACGTTTGCCAATCTTTCATGGTCTTCACGGTCAAAGTCGTGATTAGAATAATAATTCTCAGTTTTCCAATATGGTGGGTCCAAATAAATGTAAGTAGATTCAGAGTCATACTTTTTAATAACATCCGCAAAGTCCATATTTTCAACCTTTGTGATTTTGTTGAAGTGTTCAACCCATTCAGGTTTACTTAACTTATCCCTGAATGTCAAAAACTTTGATTTGTAATTACCCTTTAAGTCAATGAAACCTGATGTTTCAGGTTTTGAACCACTAAAAATAGATGTAAGGATGTAAGCGTACTTAGCGGCAACTTCATAATCAACATTATTAATTGTGAACCCCGATGCAAATAGTTCTTTTTGGAACGAATTGAATTGTTCTTTGTAGATTGCTGGTGTGACACTTTCACCAAGTTGTTGACATGGTATGTTGTTTACCGCTTTTAATAGTTCTGAAGGGTTCTGAACACACTTAAACAAGTTGTGATTCAATGGGTTAAAGTCATTATAAACAACTTCTTTTAAATTTGGGTATAATTTTAAGTCCATGTTAAAGAAACACCAAAACATTCCACCGAATGTTTCAACATATGTTTCCATGTCTTTTGGATAATATTCATTTATCCATTTTCCGATTTTAGATTTTCCACCTATGTATGATAACATAATGCAAATATAAGAAACTTTTTGGTAAAAAGCAAATGTTTACATGAAATATTTATTGTGGTATATTAACGTTATGTCAGAATGTAAACAATGTAAGAAAAAACCATTAACTAGTTACAAAACAATTATTACAATTGTCTCTGTTTATCTATTAATCACATCAGTAGTTGGTACCATTGAAATCTTCAAGTACTTGTCATTACTTTTTTAAGACATTCATAATATTTTTTTTGTCTTCTTCTGTAAGTTTACTTAACGCTCTGTTTACGTGGATTCGGGCTATCAAATCCCCCCTAAAATTTTCAACATAATATCCTTTGCCTCTAATCCTTAATGGTTTTTCAGATGTTAATGTATCAATAGGTACTTTAATTACTAATTCACCTTCAGGATGTGGAATCTTGAACTCATTTTTCAAAATAAAGTCTTCAGGTGATACCCTAAGATTAACAAACAATTCATTTCCAATCTTTTCAAAATTTTCATCAGGGTCTAGTTTGATTTGAACTACCAAATCTCCTACACCTACGCTGTTATTATAATCACCAGCATTTGGGATTCTTAAGAAATTACCGTTATCAACAGAACGTGGTATATCAATGTCTATGGATGCAAATGCTGGTTTGTATCCATTACCATTACAGGTAAAACAGGTTTCAATTAAGATTGAACCCTGAGCCTTACAAGCGGGACAGTCGTGTGTTTGTAGAAATATTTGACCACCAAAATTGGTTTGTTGTTGTACAACACCTCTTCCTTGGCAGGTTGTACATTGTTCACGTTTCCCACCATTACCTGTACAAACATTACATTGTTCTTTCTTATGATAATTAATCTTCTTCTTGGACCCCAACAATGATTCTGAAGGTGTTACGTGTACATTTAAGACCTTATCAGGAGCTCTCTGTCTTCTTTGTTGTTGGAATGGATTAAACCCTCCGTTAAACATTGAGAATAGGTCATCCATTCCACCACTTCCACCTGAACCACCAAACATATTACCAAAAGGATTCTTTTTTTTGTTATCATAGTCCTGTCTCTTTGATTCAGTACCAACTGTATCATATGCTTCAGCGATTTCTTTAAACCTTTCAGCACCCTCAGGGTTTACATCTGGGTGGAATTGCTTACTTAATTTTCTATAAGCTTTCTTTATTTCCTCTTGGGAAGCCTTCTCATTAACACCTAGTATAGAATAGAAATCTTTCATGAATTACATTGTCGTATTGTTTAAGAATAAGAAAAGAAAAAAAATCATCAAATCTTTTGTTAGAAAAAATGTCGCAGAATTGTATTTTAAAAAAATTTGTGAGCAATCTGACAAGGTTAAGTTTAATGTTGAGGTTGAAAACTCTTTGGATGTTACGTATGAAGTTGGTTTGTTGTGTAAAAATATTGATACACAATTTCAATTATTTTCTCAGGATGACATTGGTAGGAACATAAGAGTAAACCTTGAAGATTCTGATTTACAGATTATTAAAATTCACAGGTATAGGGTTCCTGAAAAGTTACACGACTGGTCCACCAATAAAAGAATTACTTATGATGAATTCTTTAAGAAACATTTTACCAATAAGGAATTAAAAAATGTATTCACGGTTAACAATAAAATTATTGTTCAAAGGGATGAACAAACATCCGTATATTCCTTAAAGAATATTGAAGAATCAAAAAGGTTATTAATGTTATTACAGGACGAGTTTGTTAGTTTAAAAAGAGCGGATGCAATCTTTGTTAAAGACATGGATACCATACAAAGAAAATACTTGTATGAACATTTGGAAAAACTGGGTATAGATAAAAAAAGATTGTATAGACAATCTACTACTTTTTCAGAACGAAAGTAAAATCAATATCTGAAATTGATATTACAATTTCATTATTAAATTTATCAATCTCCCTAAAGTTAGTTTGTAATTTTCTGAATTTTTCTTCAGGTAATTCAACTATAATTTTACAGTGACCTGAAATAAATGTATTATCAATTGATTCTGTTAGTTCTGCTAACTGTGTTAACCAATCCCTAGAGTTTTCTTTATTCTCTTCCATAACGAAATGTCTGTTGGTTCAGTATCAATTGTATTTTTAATCTCTTCTTTATTAATAGTTTTTAAACTCTTAACAAAGTTTTCTTTTTGTAATTTAATTTCATTTTGGTCTTCAAGTTTTGACTTATCATACCAATCCAATAATTTATCAAGATATGGATTCTTGTTCTGATTCGAGTTTTGGGATGTCATCTACGTCAAATTTTAAATTTTTCAAATCTTCCAATCCACCTTTTTCAAATAGATTTTTTAATTCATTAACTTTCTCCTTGAATAGTCGTTCTTTTTCTTCTTTTTCTTTATTGTAATTAATTACTGTTTCAATATTTGAAATTGTTTCAGATATGGCTTCTTCATTTATTTCACTAACAAATGAAATGTTCTTTCCTTTATCGTCAGATTTGTTAAAAACCGTTTTGGTTTCGTCAACCTGACTTTTTAGTACATTCCATGTTGCTGGAAATATCATATCAAAACTTAAATAAGTTTTAAGTTTTCTAATTGATGAACAATAGTCAACAATATGTTCAATTTCTTTATATAAACTCATAGTCTAAAAACAATATAAGTAATTAAATAGGACAATGTCAAACCATAATAAGTAAGTTCTCCCAAACTTAACTCCATTTTGGTAAATGAAATGAGAGAACTTACAAATTTAAATGATAATCTGAGTAAACTCAGAATTGAGAATACGAAGATAAATGTTGCAATATAATATAAAATATTATTCACCATCTTTCTTTGAATCCAAAATTTCAGCTCTTAGTGCTTGTGCTAATGCTTTCAACTCTTGACAAGTTTTTCTTGCTCTTGTACCTGCGGATTTGTTTCCTGCGTAAAATTTGTTAGTATCAACTGACAATGTTTCAACAAGAACTTTGATTTTTTCTAATGTTTCCATCTTTATATTTGTTTTTAATTTTATTTTTTATTTTAGATAATTTTAATTTTTTTATCCTGGTAGTAAAGAGAATAAGGAAAAATTAAATTTCCAAACTTTTTTCTAATAGTTTGTACAACTCCGTGAACATCTCAATATCGGATTTTGAGTGTTGGTTTTTTCTTGAAAAGATTGAATTAAAGAAATCATTTAATGAATTCTTAACAACTTCTTGTTCTTGGTTGTAAAATACGTCCATAAAGAAATTTTTAAAGTAATCATAACTTTCATCAGTTTTTACAAAAAATACATTTTCCTTTGAAAAATTATCTACTGTCTTTTTCCAACACCAATCAAAATGGGAAACTTTATCTTCTAAAGTTAATCCAATGTTGGTTTCTTTGTTATTGTTGGATATGTCACCTAAATAGGTATCTTGAACTAAGTTAAGTAAGGAAAAACAAAAATCTCTGAATAAATCGCTTAATTCAGGAATAATATTGTTGGCTTTATACCAAGCATCAATTTCTTCGTACTCCATCGGTTTAGCTAGCCAATTAAAAAATTGGTCCATATTATACTTCTTCATTATAAAGAAATATACCTATGGACCAAATAAAGAAAAGATTAAATTTATTATTGAGTTTTTCTGTTATAACCAATAAGATTTTTCATTTTTTCCATCTCACTGATTACCTTTTTGTTTTCAACTGACTCTTCAAGTTTGTTGAAAATTTGTTGTGATGCCTTCAACGATTTTAAATTACCGTTTGATTTTTCACTTCCTGCAATGTCAACAGGTGCTGGTTGTCTCTTATAAGATGCGTTCATTTGTTCCGCACCATATAAATTTTCTTTGTAGTTTTTGTAGAATTTTTCACCTACTTCACTTGGAACAACATTACCTAAAGCATTACCGTCTTCATCAACTTGTGCGTTACCAGTAGTTGAGTGACCTTTTAAGTACTTTTCAATTTTAGTATCATCAGGTTTGATTTCATCAAATACTAAATTTGTTTGACCAGGATAAGCGAAAGCATCTATGTATTCATCTACAGCTTCCGATGCGTCATAAGCATTTTTCTTGTCATCAGAAACTTCTTTACCAAAATCTTCTCTTGACATAATTTTATTTCCTTTAGGAAAAGACTGTGGGTTTTCCTCATATTCGGTACCCATGTTTTTCATGTAGTCCTTCATTTTAGCTGCCACTTGTTTCATAGCATTTCTATTTTCTTTTTCAGTTGCAGTCATTGCGGTTTTAAACCCTTTGTCAACAACTTTTTCAGCTTCAACTAATCTTTCAATAAAGTTAATTAATTCAGACTCAGTAAAAATAACTTTTTCCTTAACACTATTTGTTCTTTTAGATTCTTTTACCGGATATGTTTTACCGTCAACCTCAAAAGACGGTTTATCATTTTTTCGAGCAATTTCTAAAGCTTTTGAGAATGCGTTACCTTCACCCATTTCATTTTTTCTTGTTCTAACTCTGAATGGTTTACCACCAAATTTTTCTTGATACTTATCAAAGTACATTTTACCATCTTTTCCAAACCATCTTTGATTTTTACCGTGTTTGTTCATTAATGAATCAAAATCTGAAAATTCTTCTTCATCAAAATCAAAATCAAAATCACCAGTATGTTGTCTATCATCTTTGTCATACCATCCATGTTCATCATCAAATGAACCATACATACCTTCTTCTATTTCCCCATCTTCTGAGTCTTTATCAAATCTACCTTGACCAGGTCCAACATAGTGCCAACCTCTAATATCGTCATAATCATATCCTAAATTTCCTAAATATGGGTTTTCTTTTCTGTCTTTTTCACGAGCAACTTCAGGGTCTTCTTTTTTACCAAACATTTTCTTGAATATGTTTTCACCCACTTCACTTTTGTTAGATTTTTTACCGTCTCTTAATTTTTTAAAATCATCCGCAGTAATTTTACCTTTAGGTGATGCAACATCAATTTTAGATTGACCACCATGTAATTCTTCACCCATTTCACCTGAAACGATTTCACCGTATTCAAAACCACCTGGTGTTCTTTTTTTATCAGACATTTTATCAGACATTTTATCTTTTAATTTCTTAAATATATCTTTTTTAGATATAACTGTTTCAGCAGCAGAATCGTCATCCATATCAGTAATATCAATGAAAGTATCTTCATCTTCTTTGATAATCTTCTTAAGTAAATTTAAAATTTTGTTTTCCATGTTAAATTGTTTTAATATAAATAGTTTAATCCTTGAAAATAGTTTCTTCAATTTCATGTAAAAGTATTGCTCTTACAATATTTTCATGAATATTTTTAGTTTTTGCAACGTTTTTAATTGCTTCGGTTAAATCATCGTCTTCCCATATCTTCAAAGCTTTTATATCACCTTGATTACAATATGGAAAATTTTTACATTTTTTCTTAACTCTAACAAATTTACCACCTTTATATATTGGTTTTTTACCACCTCTCCAATTCTTACTATCTTTAGCCAAAAACATAGGTCCGCTATATTGTCCTGCTGATGACGCTCCTGTTGCTTCTTTGAATTCACCTTTTTCAATTTCGGTGTCTTCTTCTTTCATATGTTTTTTTCTACCTTGACAATGAGCCTTTTGACTGAACCCTTTTGGGTTATTACAGTCAATACTTTTTTTATACTTCTCAGACCATTTTTCGTCTAATTCTTTTTCTTCTTCAACAGGTCCACCTTTTGCTTGAATTTTCTTTGGTGCCTCATTAGCCCACATAGACATTTTAGGTCCCGATAATGGTCCTTCATAACCCCCACCACCAGTACTAGTTGTTTCTTTAGTCTCAATTTTACTATACAAATCTCTCACTTGTTTTTTAGCCTCAGGTGATGTCAATTGAGCACCTACCTTTTGTAAACTATCTTGGAATTGTTTGGTTACTATGTTCATAATTCAATTACTTAACAATTGCAAAGATTACACCTAAAGCACCTACCGCAAATCCACCCCACTTAAGGTTTCTTTGTCTAATGTATGCTTTTTTATATTCCTCAGCAATTGATTCTTTTAACTTAACAGTTTCTACGTATTTTTTTTCACTGTCAATATAAAGGTTTATTGTTTGATTGTTATTACCAATAATTGAATCTTTCAATAAAACTTGTTGACTCATTATTGAAACTGAATCTCTTACAATTTTTATTTCTTCGTAACAATTGTTTCTTTGTTGTAAAACTACCAACGCATTTCTTAGTGTTGAAACAGGAACTATACAACTATCTTTACTTGATGTTTGCGAACTCTTTTGCGAATAAATCGGCGACATCATTGTCAGAAAGATTGTTGATATAAGCAATATCTTTTTCATGTTGTTCTTTTAATTTTTTTGTTTTTTGGTTTAACTCACCAAGTTTATTATTAAGTTGGGTATTTCTACTCTCAAGTTTTTTTGTCTCGTTTGTGATACTATCAATTTGTTCTTTGTTTTTAACAATTAACACTTCTAATGAATCACATTGTTTTTGTAATTCATCAACCTTTGATAAGTTAACTGGTTTTGGCATTGTCATTACAACATATCCAATAAACAATAAGACAACTACAATTTCAATGATTGTTCTTTTCATAATATTAATCCTTTGTAGATGTTTTCTTTCTTCCGGCAATTACTTTAGCCCACTTAGATTTGAATTTTTCGTAGAATCCTGTTAGTTTACTAATTGTGTCCATAAACTTCTCATCAAGTTTTAATTGGTTACCGTTGATATACACACCATTTTGTTCACCAATTGTCATAAAAAATTCAATGTCATGGTCAATAATTTTACCACTCCATTCAACTGAATTTTTATATACATTCAATGGACCAAAGTCAACCAAATCAGATACTTCAGAAACAAACTCATCCATTGTTTCTTGGAATGTTGTTTTGTCATCAGTGGTGATTGATGTTTCAGTTGGGTTTGAACCGTGAATAATTAATATACCACCTGAAACTCTATATTTTTTATACTGGTCTTTTGATGTTTTATTGACATCTTGGTTAATTCTTTGCTCAATATCATTTCCGATATTTGGCGCACCAGTTGGTTGTTCTGTTAGTAATTTAGACCTTTTTAAAAGGTACTTAATTTCGTCGTATTGATTATTGTTCATCATTAAAGTTTTCTAATAAATATACGAAGTTGAAAGCTGGCGACAAATCTGTGTAATCTTCTGATAAATTACTTCTGTTTATTATTCCATTGAACTTTTCAACACCGTTTATTTTTGTATTATGACCTATAAATTTTTTTGGTATATTAAATTGTTCACATAATATTTCACACAATTCAACCAAACTTTTTAATTGTTCATCACTGTATTTGTCCCAAAAAAATTTGTTTCTCCATTTCTTTTCATGAACATTAGTAATTTTATCTCCCAACCAATTTGAATAGGTTGTTGATAGTGAATTTTTATTTACCCAACCTAAATTCTCCAAACAAATAACAATTGATTTGTTATTAAGTTTTTCGTCATTTAAAAAATTGGATGATTCATTTGGTATCAGTTTTTCAACAATGGTACCATTCTTTAATATAACATAATTGGGAAGTCGGTCATACTTCCCATTATTTCTAAAATCTAGAGATGTTAAATAATCTTCTCCTATTCTTGATGTGTGACATAGGATGATTAATGTTTTTTGTTCAAACATCCTTGCTGTAAACTAATCTGTTTATTTGTGGTTCAATAACAGGTTCGTCAACAGTATCAGTTACTGGTTCATTTGTTTCAATCTTTTGATTGTATTTTTTTTCAAATAATTCTTGTAACTTATTTAAATCATCTTGTGTTGGTGTATACGGTTGGTATTTTTCAACAATTTCTTTTTCTTTTTTACCCGCCTCAGTTGATAATTCATTAATAATTTCATCTGTAACTTCAACCATTGGTATTGTTTCTGATTTTGACTGTTCAGAATACTTAACCAACATATGTGCGAATGTTAAAGATATTAACGGTAACATTCCACCTGAAATTAATGCTAACCATCTTTTTTGTGCCAACATATCAGTAATGTCAACACCAAAGGTTTCAAGTAATGGTCCCGCTAATTCTACCCATTGTTTAAATAAATTACCATTAGGGTCAATAAATGAATATGCGAAAAATACGTTACCAACAAATTGAATGAATGTTACAATTAAAAACGGAACGTATACAAATCTACCCATGTTTGCTGAAATACCAGCAAGTGCTCCAAGAGCCGCAATTTCAATGGCTACGGACAAATAAATTGCCCAAGAAAAAGGGTTAGTCAAACCGTAAAAGGTTGTTACGTGACTGATTGAAACAAAGGCAACTAATAAAATAGGAATTGTAAATGACGTAGCAATTATTCCTTTTAGATTTTCTCTAACCCAATTCTTTAGATTTTTCATTATCTTCTTTCTTCTTCGTTTTTATAGTGATTAATCGGAATGTGTTCCTTATCACTAAGTTCTTCAATTTCAAGAGTCTTCCAATTTGGGGTTGTCTTGATAATTTCTTTCATCTTTTGTTCTGTTACCATTTTTGTATTAATAGAATCAACTTGTTTCTTCAATCTTGAAACTTCTGAACCTGTTCCGCAACTACGGAATAATACAAACACTAAAAGTACTAAAAGAATCCATTCTAAATTTTCTTTAATTTTTTTCATAATATTTTTTATTAATAAATATTAAAATTTTATAAATAGTCAAATAGTGTTGACGACTCATTACGTAATTTACGTAATGCTTTTTCTTTAATCTGACGTACTCTTTCCTTTGTTAGGTTAAAATCATTACCAATATCCTCCAAAGTTCTTGGTGTACCAATCAATCCAAAGTAGTCCTCAATTATAACTCTTTCACGTTCGTCAAGAATACCTAAGATGGACATAAGTTTGTCTTTCAACATTTCTTCAGTATTCAATCCTTCATCAGGCATTGATGCGTTATGATTAATAATCATATCCAACAATGTGTCACCATCTTCATTGATGGTCTGTTGTAAATTAATTGTGGTTGGTAATGTTGCAAGTCGGTTATCAAGTTCTGAAATACCTTTTTCAACTTGTTTCTTTGCTCTGTGTAATTCTTGTACTACGTTTACTGGTAGACGGATTGTACGAGCATTTTCGTTAAGTGATTGAAGTATGGATTGTTTAACCCACCACACTGCGTATGAAATAAAACGTAATTTCTTGGTCCAATCAAAATTATTAATTGCTTTCATTAGTCCAAAGTTACCTTCAGCGATAAGGTCAGACAAGTCCAATCCTTGATTTTGGTATTGTTTGGCTACTGTGATTACAAAACGTAAGTTACCTTCAAGTAACTCTTTGTGAATTTCTTGTTTTTGACGTTCAGTACAATTATCTGATAGAATCAAATCTGACAATTGACGTTCACGGTCAGGTGTCATTACTTTTAGTTTACGAATGTCCTTTAAGTATGAGGAGATTTCTTCTTGGTTGATTGAGCCTGTGCTCTTTGTAGTTTGGTGGTTGTTAGATAGTTCTGGAGTAGTCATAAAGTAGTTCTTTTTCTTGGTTTGTTAGTTTGTCAATTCCGACTGTTTTAAGTTTGTCTAATAATTCGTCTAATGTTGGCACTATTGCCTGTTCATATATATCATCTGTCTCATCTTTAAGACCAAATAGATTAGTCAAAACATGGTCCATAACTTCAGATATGTGTTTAATGTCATGTTTCTCTGACAATTTGTCAGGTTTTACAATATTGTCATGTTCTAAATCCATTAATTCGTCTTCAATGTCTTTAGGTAACGATATTAAAACGTTTTTATTATGTGGTAATAGAATATAATTATCTATTATATCTTCTAAAACTATTTTACAAAACTCTTTAATGTCTTTTGGTGTTTCCTCAGTTTCAAAATGTGATATCACATACTCATCAGTATAATGAAACTTTATAAATTTTGAACATAGAATAGGTTCAAATTGACCTAAAATTTGTTCAAGTAAAAAATTGTTGTCTTTGAAATTACCAAACAACAACAGGAAATACTTTGTACCCACGACTTCTCTTTTTTTATATGACATATATTTATATTTTATGAAACAAATTATTATTACTGAAAATCAGTTAGCAAATATAGCTAAAAAACTTAAGAAAAACAAAAATGTTGTTAAAGAAGGTAACAAAATGAATGTATCTAACTATATGTTTTTTGGTAATATTGAGCAAATGCATAGACAATTAGGATTATTATTAGAATTAGACCCACAAATGGTTGATTCTATCTTACAAGATGGACATGATTGGGCTGATGACCATATTTCGGAAGCTAAAACCAACATAGACCAAGTATTTGATTTCATGATGAATGAAATTCAATAAGTGAACAACATTGAGGTGAATTCCTCCAATTACCAAGAAAAAACATAACCTCCTATTAATCGTAGGAGGTTTTTTGTTTTCTTGAATATGTTTTTTTAGAGCTTACAACTCTTACAACATTTTTTCTACGAACAATTTGTGCGATGTGTCCGTTTGATAAACCCTGTTTCCAATCTTTCTTTTCTTCCATAACAATACAAAGATACAACTAAATACATAATTAACCAAATTAATTATTGTGATACCGTTGAAATGTTATCTTTTTTGTTAATCTTCACGATACTGTTTGCCCAATTTGAAACAAGTGGATTGTGTGTAATTACAAATACCTTTTCAAAGTAATCTTTAATCTTAGTAAAGAATTCCCCTACCATGTCAAGGTTCTCATTTGATACTTTACCAAACACCTCGTCAAATACAACTATGTTTGGTTTAGGTAATGAACATACTTTACTCAATACCGCCCTAAGTGCCAATGATGCAATTGTTCTTTCAAATCCTGAACCACTTGCCATTAGTTTTTCAACACCAGTTCCATTGTCAATCATCATAAACTCAACTTCATTTTTATCATTGATTCTAACTTCAAGTTTAAAGAACGCACTGTCTTGTAATAGACGTTGTAACTCATCATTAATCAATGGTGTCATGGTCTTCATAATCATTTTAGAAATACCGTTCTTACCAAAGATTTCCAAATATGTTTTGTAAATCTTTTCTTTTTCAAACTCAGATGCAATCTGTGTTATGATGTCTTGTTTGGTTTTGATATCACGTTCACAGTTTTGAATCATTGTTTTGTTAGATGATATTTTTGATGTGTGTGATGTTTTCTCACGTTCAATTTCATCTATGCGAATATTAGCTTTAATGATTTGTTCTTCAATGCTTTTATTCTTTTCAATCTTTGTTTGAACTTGGTGATATCTTTCAAGTTTTCCCTCAGCATTGGCTAACTTAAGACCGTCAGCTTCAAGAGTAAGTTCATACTTTTCTTTAACAAGTTTACTTTTCTCGTATTGTTCAAAATCTTTTTTAAGTTGGGTATAAGATTTTTCTTTGTAGTCAAGGTCTTTCCATTGTTTGGATAACTTGTCAACTTTCTTTTCCCAATCAGATAGTTCGTCTATCTTTTTCTTTGTCAACGCAGCTTCCATCAATTTGATTCCACAATGTTCACATTGAATGCCATCACCATACTTTTTAACCAATTCTTCAATCTCTTGAACTTTGTTCTGAGCAAGGATTAGTTCACCATTTGTGGTTTTCATTTCTTCCTTGATTCCATCATGTTTGTCTTCATGATAAAAATCTTTTGGTTCAACAATTTTAACCTCTTTGATTTGTAATTTGGTGGCATTAATCTTTCCTTTTAGTACTGAAATTTCAGATTCAAGGTTAGTAGAATTAAGAATTAATAATTCGTGGTCAATGTCATTGTATTTCTGTGAAATCAACCCTTCTTTGTAATCCCTACCTTTTGTTAATCGTGACTCGGCATCTAAAATCTTGACATCTAAATCTTTGTTTTCAACACCATAACCTTCAATTCTGGTCTGTAAACCTTCAATGTCTGATTTCAATGTCTCGGTATTGTAGACATTTGACATCATTGATTTGTTAAACTCAGAGTAAAGTTCTTTACCAGTTTCTTCCTTCTTTTTCAAAAACTCAAGACCCAAGAATCTTGATAACACTTGACCACGAGCTGTTGGTTTGGCTTCAAGTAAATCTTCCAAGTTTGATGCTGTGGTCAAGATTGTCATTAAGAAGTCATCAATGTCCCCAATTGAATTCTTGATGAAACTTTCTGTTTCCCTTCTTTGTTCACCTGTAAAGTTTTGTAATTGTCCATCGGCAAGTTTTTTGAAAAAGTCCAATTCGGTTTTTACATTCCATTCACCTGATTTGGCTTTCTTTCTTTCAATTTGACGAACAATAATGTATTCCTCACCATCAATCATAATGTCACCCCTAACTGAAACTTTGTTCTTGTCAGAAAATCTGTTAAAGATTTCTTCAGCTTTGGATGTTTTGGTTGTTGTGTTGAAGAATAGGAACAATAACAAGTCAACGGTCAACACCGTTTTTCCACCAAAGTTTGGTGGGTCTGACTCAACTACCGTAATACCATTACACTGGTCAAAATCCAATACCTGATTTTCACCATAAGACAAGAAGTTTGAAAACTCAATCTTCTTGATGTACCACTTTTTAAACGCTGTAACTTCTTGTGATACCATTTTGTTTTCAACTGCCGTATCTAACTTGATGATATCATCAAATAAATTATCTTGACCCTTTTGTTTGATAAGCTCCTTCATCAATTCAATCTGGTAGTTTCGGTCCATAATATTGAACGAAACATCCACAGTTTGTTTTACATCATCAGATGTTTTGACTTTGGTTAATACATTGACATTGGTAGAGTTATATTTCTTTGTGAAATACGTTCTGACACTTTTGATTCTTTCTTGGGTGAAATTCTCAGCAGTATCTTCCCATACCACTTGGATGTAAGGGTTTTCAAGTTTAGATACGTCAAGTTTGTGCGTCATAAATTTAAAGTTCGGTGTTATCGGTGGGTTGAATAGGTCCATCATTTTCTGTGGTTCCTGATGTTCTTATGTGTTCTTCGTGTAATGCTTTTAAGTGTTCAACCATTTTTTGATTGTAAAGTTTTTGATATACTTTTCCAAGTTGTTCATTTTGAGCATTACGCTGTTGCACTTTCTTTTTGTGGTCTTTTCTGTTTCTTGATTTTGGCATCTGTAAAAAATATTAATGTTGTTTAAGTATAGGAAAAATAAATGATTAAAAAAAGAAGTCCCCGCAAACTTTCGCTTACAAGGACCATAGTTTTAGTTTTAAATTAGGTTATTTTTTTTCAAACCATTCAATGATTGCATTAACCGCCCAAACTGAACCAGACGCTAACATACCATCAAAGAATGTACTAGACACTACGTTTGTGTCAAAACAATAGTTGGTTGGTGAAAACAACACCAAACTCATAAAGAATCCAACCCATGTTGATGTACACATCATACACTTAATTAATCCTGATAAGAATTCACCAAATGATTGAAATGGTGCCTTTTCATCTGCACCCCACTTGTGTAGTCCTTGTCTTAATGATTCAAAGATTGAACCGTAAACTAAAATCTGACTTAATCCATAAGCCATCAAAATCCAAATTGTTAACCACATACTTTCCATTATTTATATAAATTATCATCTAAATTTGAAGAACGTAAATACTTTGCCTTCTCATAGATTTCATTATTTTTTTGTTGTTCCGCCAATTGTTTTTTTAACTCATCAATCTCAATATTTTTGTCCCTAACACTTTTCATTAAGGTTTGTATTGTATTTTGTAATTGTTGTGAATTATCGTTATCTTGGAAAATATTCTCCATTTCAGTCATCTTAGTGGAAAATACTACTAGTTCTGACTCCAATTCTTCTATTTTAGTGGAAAATACTTTCTTTTCAGATTCTAACTGTACGATTTTTTCGTACAGTTCATTCTCACTTGTTTTGTCACTAATATATTCTATTTTTGTGACAACAATCTCTACAGGAACCTCTTTGATTACAACCCTATCAACAGGTACTTCTTTAATCACTTCAACAATTTTTTCAACCTCTTTGATGACTTCAACAGGAATTTCCACCCATTTTTCTTGAATTACCTCCTTTTCCACCCATTTTTCTTGAATCCCACCCATTTTTCCAACAAGTCCGTATTTTTCAATGTTATATCCAGTCTTGAAGGATTTCTTAATCAACTCATCAGTTGTGATGTTATTAAGTTTGCAAAATAACTCCACCTCCTGTTGTTCAGAATAAGATAGAGTTATTTTGTATTCCATATTAATAGTTGTGAAGTTTTTCAGTTCCTGATTCAATAA
>Ga0208235_1000127_pt1 | contig 21231 bp, 28 predicted proteins | sample LakMenEpi22Oct12_FD_150727 | JGI IMG/M metagenome (GOLD analysis project Ga0208235, IMG submission 150727) | Freshwater microbial communities from Lake Mendota, WI - 22OCT2012 deep hole epilimnion (SPAdes) | ecosystem: Environmental > Aquatic > Freshwater > Lake > Epilimnion/Euphotic zone ... | reverse complement strand
GTTCCGAGAATTTGTATCTAATTTAACCCTACTCACCACTGTACGGGTACCTGAGGATATAACTTTTTTTGAGGATGAAAAGTCCTCTGTGTTGTGTAGTTTTAGCCTAATAGGCAGTCTATACCTTTCCTCAATTCCTTTCTCAAGGGAACAACACAATATCTTTGATAATGATGGAGTACCCGTCTCGCTCCAATCTTAAGTGCGTCTTCAGTTTTACGAGGTCCTCGGCACAGGGTGATGTATTCCGATTCCATTCTGGATTGTCGACATCCGTTGAATGGGGAAACCATTATCAATTGTACTCGGTAGGGGAATCGAACCCCTCTTACCAGGATGAAAACCTGAGGTCCTAACCGATAGACGAACCGAGCAATTATTTTTTTATTACCAACATGTCAAAGAACTTTTTTGTTCTGTTGTCATCTTCAACAACAATACAAAGTTAATACATTTTTTTGATACTGACAAATATAAACAAAAAAAACCCATCCTTTTGAGATGGGTTTTTGTAAGATATTTTTTACAATATTATCCCATCTCCACTTTGGAAGTATCAGCCTCTGTCGCTGGTGTGCCGAATATGTTGATGGTAATCATTGAATGTATTATTATTTTATTTCTTATTAAATATATTAAACTTTTGAAAAGTGTCAATTAAAACACCATAGAATTCATAAAACTATGTGATTTTTGTACAGATTTTTCAATTGTTTCAAGAATTGAGTTCAAATTTAAGTCAGATACATTACCAATTGAGATTCTAAACCAACCTTTATTACTTTTTGAACCAAAGTATTCAAACGGAACAATTCCCAACCCACAAGTATTAATTAAGAACGAAATATACTCTTCTGTTGATGAAAATGAATGAACATAATCCAAATAAACCGACACATAAATTCCACCATCAGGTTTTTGACAATCAACATTAAAACCTTTCTTTTTTAATTCTTCCAACTTACCACATATTTTATCTGATATGTATTCGTATTCTTTTGTCACATAGTTAATGTGTGAAATGTAATCTTCATAATCTTCCCTGATGTATACATCCAATGCTCGTTGTTCGGGCTTTGGTGCCCATGCTCCGATGTGAGACAAAACTTCGGTCATCTTTCCAATAATATCTTTTGGACCAAACAACCAACCAACACGGACACCAGTTGCGTTTAACGACTTTGAAATACCATCTGCACAAATCAAATAATCTCTAATTTCAGGACATAAAGTTAATGGGTGAATAAACAAACCTTCTTTGGTAATGTCAGAATAAATTTGGTCAAAGAACAAATACAATGGTCTTGTATATGCTTGATTTTTTCTGATATTGTTTTCATCAACAATTACCTGACAAATACCTTTCAAAACTTCTGAGTCAATTACACGACCCGTTGGGTTTTGTGGTGAACAAATGCAAACCAAAGATGTTGTATCAGTTATTCTATTTTTAATATCAGAAACCGTTGGGAAAAATGAATTTTCAGGTGTACATTCAATTTCTTGTTTTTCAGCTTTATGTAAAAAACAATAATGGTTGTTATTCCAAGATGGTGTTGGATAAATAACTCCATCACCAGGATTTACCGTTGCTTTATAAACCGTATAAATCAATGGACGAACACCACCACCAATTAAGATTTCTTCAGGTGAGTAATCAACATTGAACTGGTGTTTAATATGTTTGGAAACAGACTCCCTCAATTCAAGTTCTCCTTGTGAGTTTGGGTAATTTGTTAAATCCCACTCATAAGCGTCTTGGATATGTTTTCTTAATGTTGATGGTATTGGCCATAATTTAGAATTAAAGTCACCTATGGTTAGGTTTGACACTGGTTTTGTTTTTGCAATTTCTTTGATTTGTTGTGAGATTTTAATAATTTCAGAACCCACAATATTGTTTCCTATATTAGATAATTTTTCCATCTGTTAAAATATAAATGACTTGTTTTGAATAATCAACTTTGTAGCGAGGAACGGAATCGAACCGTTAACCTTCTGCGTATGAAACAGACGCTCTAACCAATTGAGCTACCTCGCCAAACCCTTTATTACTTTATTATCTCACCTTTTGAAGTAAAAATTTCAACATTTGATGATTTACCCCAATTATCCAAATAATCGTCAATTGTTAATGGTTGACCTTTAAAGAAAATTTGGTTAATAAAATCCCAATCACCTTCTGGTGTTCCAATTGAACCTGTTGAGTATGTGAAATCAGTTGCTTTTGGTACTTCATCAGACTCAAAAGAAAGTGTAAAGATTCCACCTTTGTTTTCATCAATACTCAAATAAATATTTTTATTTTCACCTTCAGGAAATGCGTCATAACCCCTATACTCAAACTTTTCATCAAAATCTTCAATTGTTTCGTATAGGTCGGCAACATCACCAACACCAAACTCTAATACCTTATCACCGTTTTCATCTATAATTTCAAAATGTGCGGTACCATTGTCAAATGATTCTGTTAAATGAAACAATTCACCATCCCAAGTATCAATGTCTAACAATTCATCTAAATCTGAACGACATTGCCATAATTCATCATGACCATTTTCATTCATAAATTCTTTAATTTTTAAAACTTGTTCATCGGTTAAAGATTTCCCAATTGCCTCAAAAGACCATCCGTAGGTGTTAAGTGTATATTTCATATTTCTATTTTTTGTAGTCAGGACAGGATTCGAACCTATGTAAAGTTTACAAGCTTTAACTACCACATTCGTTAGTGGTATGCGTTATACCAATTCCGCCACCTGACTATTTAAACTAACGGTGTGTTGTTACACCAAGATACGAGGCTCGTTACTACCCACGTGCGACACCCTATAACGACATTCCCAGGATGGTGACTTTTTGTCCGTACGCTCCCACAAGGGGACAACTCCTTAGAAGATGGCCACTACCAGACCTACTTTCCATTAGTTTTGTAGTCAGGACAGGATTCGAACCTGTAACACCGGTTTGACCACTAACGTGGTTGCGTCTAACCATTCCGCCACCTGACTATGGTTGTCAGTCTTTCCTGACCGTCACCCCCACTCCGAAGGTATCAGCCCTCATTGTGAAACTGGGTTAGTTATTCATAATTAGAGTCGGACTCGAACCGAATACCGTTCAGGACGGATTAGACAACCTTACGACGCAACGGCCACCTATTACAGGTGACCTCCAATCTTGGGGACTCGGGAACCATCCCTCATTACGTCCATCTAATTATTTTGTGGTGTGAGAGGGAATCGAACCACTCGGCACGGAGTTTTTCACGCTCTTGCTCTACCTACTGAGCTACCTACACCATTATTGTAATACAAAGTTAAAGCATATTATCCAATTTTCCAAGCTCCTGTGATGTGTTTTTTCATTTTTTTACCATCCTCAAGGTTACCAATAACAACACCATCTTTAATGGTAAATGCATGACCTTTAACAACCACCACGTAAGAACCAACAGGGTATTTTTTGATGAATGAAGATGTGGTGGTTGCTCTTAATTTTTTAAAACCTTTAACAACCACATAGTACAACATGGTGTTGTGTTCCTCAGAAATAATTTGAACGTTTTTACCATTAATTTGTTTACCATTCTTTGATAACAAATTCATACCAGTACCAAGTCCAAAAGTACCTTTACCATTTTTTCTCTTGAAAGTTTCTTTAACAAATTGGTGGGCGGAATCATAGTCCATATCCGCAGCTGATGCAATTGCCCTAACAACACAATCGTTTTTTTCAGATTTGGCAATTTTTGATTCAGTATATCCTTTGATTGCTTTTGAAGATGATATAAACCCCTTTTCCATACTACAAATATACAACAGATATTTGACATTACAAAAAAATATTTTGCTCCCCGGATAGGATTTGAACCTATGACCTATCGCTTAACAGGCGAGTGCTCTAACCACTGAGCTACCGAGGAATATCTATTAAATTAGTGTGTATTTCTTGGTGACAATTAGAACACACTAAAATACATTTTTCTAATTCATTTTTAATTTTATCCCATGAAATAGATTTTCCTGATATTTGAAAATCTTTTTCATTTGGGTTTAAGTGATGAAATTCTAACGCAGATATGCATTTATTATAACCACATAAAGAACATTTACCACCTTTATGTTCAACTGACATTTTTTTTAAATTTTGTCTTCTTTTAATCACAGCATCTGAAGAACATTTTCTACATCTAAATCTATTATCAGTTCTATATGAAAAAATTGTGGTACCATGTATTTCACACTCTTTCAAAATTATTTTTTCCATACTTAATAAATATATCGGTTAACAATTTTTGTTAACCAAATTTTATTACTAATTTATTTGTACCAAAGGTGGGAGTCGAACCCACACGCCCTTAAGACATTTGTTTCTAAGACAAACGCGGCTACCGTTACGCCACTTTGGTATTTTGCGCAAGTGGAGGGACTCGAACCCCCGCCAAAAGTTTTGGAGACCTTTATGCTACCATTACACCACACTTACGTAGTTGTGATTCCTGAGGGACTCGAACCCCCACATCTTCTCGTCCGTAGCGAGATGTTTTATCCAATTAAACTAAGGAACCATTTGGGGTGACTGATGGGATTCGAACCCACGACACTCGGCACCACAAGCCGATGCTCTACCACTGAACTACAGTCACAGAGTCCATAGTTGGAATCGAACCAACGAATAACAGTTTTGCAGACTGTCCCTTTAAACCGCTCAGGCATATGGACTTATATTCTATAATCCTCCAAAACTAGTAAAAAAAGCGAGTTTTGGAGAATTATAAGTTTTGTGCCAGCAGTAGGACTCGAACCTACGAACTCAAATGAGGCTTGATTTACAGTCAAGTGCAATTGCCGCTATGCGATACTGGCATTTTTGTCTTTCCTGTTGGACTTGAACCAACGACCCTCTGCATGTAAGGCAGATGCTCTTCCAACTGAGCTAAGGAAAGATATTGTGACCCCGTCGGGACTTGAACCCGAAACCCCCTCATTAAAAGTGAGGTGCTCTAAACCAATTGAGCTACGAAGTCATATTGTTACCCCTGAAGGACTCGAACCTCCATTGAGTGGACCAAAACCACTTGTCCTGCCATTAGACGAAAGGGTAATTTATGGTTGGTGATACAGGATTTGAACCTGTGACCCCTACGGTATCAGCGTAGTGCTCTAACCAACTGAGCTAATCACCAATGTATTGTGGGACGGGGTGGACTCGAACCACCATGACTGGATTTTCAGTCCAGCGCATTGACCATCTTTGCTACCGTCCCATTTTTGATTACCAACATGTCAAAGAACTTAAAAAACAAAAAACCCGAACCTTGTGAGTTCGGGTATCCTTTTTAGGCTACTTACGTGTTAACTTAAAACACCCGAACTTGCAAATACGCGAAGATACCAATTCTGACAGAATTGAATGACATGTTTCACGATTTGTTTATTTACGAGTTTCATTGTGTTTGTTATTAAATATAGTACAAAGATACAAAAGTTTTCTGATATGTAAAATTATTTTTTTAGATATTTTAGTTTGGTTACGATTTTACTTGGTTCTTGATTTTTTCTAATCAATTGGTCCGTCTCAAAACTCACAGGGTCTCTGTGTGTAATTTTGATGTATTTTTTAAACTTAAACCAAGATAATATTTTTTTAATCATTGTTATGCTTTTGTACAATAGTTTTTATTAATATGTTTTGACGGGTCAACAAATGAACCATCTTTTTTCAATTCAAAGTGTAAGTGAGCATCTTCTGAATTACCTCTTTTACTTGCTGAATCAGATTTATCACCACCTGATTTACCAATCTCTTGTCCTTTTAATATAAATTCACCTTTTTCAACACTTCTTGATGATAAGTGACAGAATTTTGCTTCATAACCATTATCAAATTTAATTTTAATCATTCCACCACAATCAGATGCGTTATCAGTAGACTCAACAACTTCACCATTGAAAGGCGATACCAATTTTGTTCCTTGTTTGGCCTTTAAATCATTTGCCTGATGTTTTTCAGATTTACCTCCCCTTGTTCTATCACCAAATTCACTTGTAACCTTCCACTCATATTCCGTACCACATAAAGGTGAAATCATATCATCAGTTTTTGATGGGTCTTTTTCAACAGACTTAAAGAAATCTTTGATTTTATCACCAACACTTTTATCATCGGAATTTTTAGAGTCATCACTATCTTCATCATCATCACCATCAAAAAAATCTTCAATTTTTTTAACAACATCTGAATCTTTAATTTTATTGATAATATCATCCAACATATCTTCATTAATAGGTTGTAAACCCATTAATTTTCTCATTTTGTTGGATTCTTCTTTAAGAATTTCTTTTTTGTTCATAATAATAAATATAATCAGGATAAAAAAACCACCCGAAGGTGGTTTTTAATGTATTAAAGCGTTTCTTTAGATTTTAACATCCAATTGGCACCGTGAATAAAACCACGTTTCCAATTTGCAATATCATCATCACTCATTCCATCACTAAATTGTTCACATTCATCATCAGCGCCAATATGAATCATTTGTTGGATTCTTTTTTCTACAAAACCAGGTTTAGTATCAATTACAGGTTTACCATTCTTACCCTTTCTCCAACCCCAAGGTTCAGGTGCCATACTAGCCAAAGATGATGTCTCCATATTTAAAGTTTTATTGTAAACCGAAACGTAGGAATTTCCTCTTTGTATGTCTAACCATTTATCTACTTCTTTTTCTGTATATAATGGTTCTAATTCAACCTCACCATTTTTCCACATCTTCCAAGTGTCAAAATCTTTTAAGTCTTCAATAGTAATCATAATTGTTAAAAATCAGTTGTATGTGGGATTTGAACTCTAACACATGTTTGAGGTTGACCTTCATTCATGTAAAAGTTGTTAATATAACCCATGATGTTGGCTGAACCAATTGGATTTGCAGAGTGAACATAAACAACAGGAAATTTAATTTCACTTTCTTTTTTGTCCTTTCTGTTCATTTGAAATCTGTCAACATTGTTATCATAAAAAACATCAACCAAGAATTTTGCTGCGTCATATCCTGTTTTTTCGTTGATATTGTTATAATCCAATTTATAGTTTTTTGATACGTTGTTGAAGTATTCTGCCATTGCGGTATCACCCAAATCATGGTCCAAAGAAACAAGTTCAATGTTATCCAATCCAAGTTCATTAACTTTATCAACAAACTCTTGATAGTTTCTTACAACAATCCAATTACCCTCAACTGGAGTTCTTACGTCGTCTAAATAAATTCTATTCATTTTTATGTATTTAATTTTTAATTAATCCCACCAATGTTCAATTCTTTGTTCAAGAATTTTGAATAGTAGTTTTTTTGCCTTTTCCTGTCTGATAATACCCACTGCCAAATAACCATTTTTTTCATCATTAAAATAATTTTTAAATCTTGGGTCTTTTTTTGCCCTTCTTAATGCGTGTGGGTATTTTTCAACGTATTGGTCAGTATCATCACGTTTAACATCAAATACCGCTTTATACATGTCATTTTTTGTTGGAACAAAATTTATATCAAAATCATGATAATCAAAGTATTCGCTTTGATAATACTCATTTTGAAGTCTATCAATCAAAGTTTCACATATTCTCATATACCTAACTTCGTTTTCCCAACCAACAAACCTCTGTTTTTTTTCGGTATACTTGGCAGTGTTTTTGATTTTAAATTTTAGAACTTCAAAAATGAAATGGTCATCCCAATCACGGTCTTTCCAAATGATTGGGAACCATTTCCATAAGTTTCTAAAACCCTGTGCTATATCACGATGAAGACGTTTAGCATCCCATACCAACCATCTCCACATTTTCCAATACCACTCGTTATATTCTTTTTTCATATTAATCTAAAAATTCAATTTCATTAGTCTCAGGATTCCAATCAACGGTCAAAGGTTTTTGAGTGAAGTTATATTGTTCATCCAAAACTGCCGCATTGAAGTAGTGAGTATCTCCATCAAATTTGTAACCATATCCTGTGTGGATGTGACCACAAACGTGAATCTTTGGTTTTACCACTTTGATTCTTTCCGCCAACAACTCACAACCTAAATTGAAAGTTGGGTTAAATTTTACAGTATCCAAGTTACCCCAAGAAGGACCGTGAGTAATCAAGATGTCAATGTCAGTCGGAATCATATTCCACTTTTCTTTCAATTCATCACCCTGCCGTGGAAGATTAAATGCCCAATTATAGAATTCAGGTTGCCAAGGAGACCCCCAAATTTTAACCATCTTATCATAGTCCTCACCAATCATCAACATATCATCCTGTAAGTAATCAATGTCTTTATAAGAGTTAACAACCTCCATGATTTGTTCATGGTTGTCTTGAAATCCCCAATCATGATTACCGGCAATAAATGCCTTGTGATTGTAACCTTCAATACTATTAAACCATTTACAGAATTGTTGGATTTCATGTTTATAACCCATTGAGCTTAAGTCACCAGCATGAATTAACAAATCACCACCAGGAAGACTGGATGTCACTTGTTTGTGTTTGGTGTGGGTATCTGAGATAAACGTAATTTTCATAACACTACAAAGGTAGTAAAAATTATTAAAATTACCAACCTTTAATCATGTATTTGATTAAATAATATATAACGAATGGTGTTAATAGAATAAGTTCACCTAAAAGTAATAAAAAATGTTTCATCAGTAAGAAACCCATTTAGATTTGTAGTTTTTGTTTGAAACACAATATCTTGCGTAATCATTCACAATTGCGGAACCCGTATTATATCCACCACAGGCGGTTGCCCAATTACCAGTACTATTATATCGGGTTCTTAGCATTTTCATACTAATCATCACGTTAAGGTCAATATTGGTTCTTAGTTCTTTTTCGGTAATACGTCTTTCAGCATATTGGTGAGCCCATCTTGTAATAATTTGCATTGGACCTTGAGCACCAGCGTAAGAAGTTAATTTACCGTGATAATCCCAATCAAAAGGACCTTGATATCTTGTTTCAAGATATGCCACGTTATACGCAATGTATTTTGGTACCCTATACACCTTTGAATACTTTTCAATTGAAGTGTACATTTGAAGACAGTATGGTGAATTCGGTTTCCCGCCCATATCTTCAAGTTTGTATTCAGGTTTTTCCTTGAACAGGTTGAATAGGTTTAGTGTTGCAACTAAAATCGCAACACTAAACAAAAAGTAGAGAAATTTAACACCTTTATTGACCATTAGTTGTAGTAGTGGTTTTAGGGTTAGCGGCTTGTCCCCAAATGTTCTTTGCGTACAAGTTAAAAATCATGTAACCAACTGAGTCTTGATAAACGGTGTAAGTACCATCTTTTTTGTGAATTACTAAAAGATGATTACTTTCATCAATGGCGAGTTTTACTTCATTTCTTTTTACAGAAATGGGTTGGTTTCGTTTAAAGCTGTTTTTAATGAAGTCGTAGTAATAACCAATTGAAATTCCTGCACCCAAGCTAATTAGGATGATTGTGTACAATGATACTTGTTTTACGACTTGTTTGAGTTTTTCTTTAATGTTTTCCATATTCATAGTTTAAACCTTTTTTCTTATAAAGTCAAAGGTACAACTAATTTCCAAATATGGTGCCGTAAATTGAAAAATTACTTTAAAGTAGTTTTTGGACCTTTCGCAACCACATATTTTGTATAATCGGTTGACAATGGTTTTTCGTTTTTGAAGTAATAAATGGTTGTTTTACCATTAACAGTAATATATTTGTAAAATCCATCAGGAATAGTTGCACCTGATGTTAATTTAATTGATGCGGTGCTATATACCATCAATATTGATACTTTTACAGTTCCTGTTGATGATAATTGTCTTTCATATGCCTCAAGTAATCTCCAAGCACCTCTATTTAAATCCTGATGTTGTAATACACAATTCAAATAACTAAATGTTGATAACAACATCTCACGGGTACAATTAAAATCCGCGGCTGGTGCACAATGTCCTTTATCGTAAACATTATTTGCGTAGTCATTATTATCTGATGTGTGGATTGAGTCATTGGTAAAAAAATCCATTCCTGTTCTTTTTGCCGTCCCATTTGGACACATTACCGTATACTGAACCTCTAAAGGTTGTTCTAATTTTTCTGAGTAATATCCTTGATAGATGTTATTTTTAAAATAAACTTTTTCTCTTACAGGTGCAAACGCAAAAAGAGGTAATAATAATAGTAGTACGAATTTTTTCATACTAATAATTATATCAAACCTATTAAATGATTCTGTCGGTTACATCAAGACTACCTTCAATAATTTGATTGATTCTATTTTTCGCTCTGTCACTAATTGGAATTGGATTACCTTCATCGTCAATTCTTACAAAGGTAATTTGTGTATGTAGGATTACAGTTTGTTTTCCTGTATAAACACTATGTGACCTTGCTTCTAAATAAAGTGTGATTGAGGTGTTCCCAACTTTAATGGGTTTACCATATATTTTTAATAGTTGACCTTCTTTACCCGGTTTAATAAACCTACATTCATCCAATGCGATTGTAACCAATCTTGGTGAATCACAAAGTTGCATTGACAATCCTGACGCTGCTGAATCAACCCAAGCAAGAATCTTACCCCCAAATAAATTTCCGTGAAAACCCAAATCTGATTTTTTAATTGGGTGAGTGTTCAATAATTCCATACAATAAAGATAAAAATATATTATCATTAATCAAGGTATTTATTATTAATGATATTACGTTTTAAGGAAAAAGAAGATTTGATTGAAGCAATGCCCGAAATACTAAGGGAAACAACACCTTGCTTAAAATTTATATCTGAGGAGGAAATTGAATTACCAATTTATGTTCCAATGACAACGTATATTGATATGGAATCAAACGCACTTCCAATGGGAACTATGGACATTAAATTAATACCATTACATTATAAACCAATGATATCAACAGGTGATTGGGTCCCAACTTTACAAATTAAAATAATTGTATCCAATATGAAATTTAAAAATGAAGATTTTAAAGAACTTTTTAAAGTTTTCGCACCTGTTGCTAGTAAAAATATGAAATTTACACATTTTTTGGTACCAATTACTGCAAAAATTAATGATTATTTTCGCTATTGTAATATGAGAAAATTTTCATACAACATATATGAAATAGAATGGAAAGATTAATAGAAAGTATAGATTCCGATACTAGAATGATAGTAAAGGATATTATTAGAATTATTAAAAATAGTGATGAAGGTAGTTGGGAATTACCATCAGACATTAGTGATGAGGAATATTACCCTTATGATATGACCGTATTTTTTGATTGGAATTTCAATTGGAAAGAAGGTAATCAAAAATATTTTGTTGACGGTGATTACGATGACGAAACAGAAAGCATGCAAGTTGTGGTGTTTTTAAACAAAGATTTTTACCCTGAATTGATGTATGATTTGGTTGCAGATTTAAACGATATTATAGCTCATGAATACGAACACCATAAACAATATTTAGGGTTAAGACCTGATTCTGAAGTTAAAACTAAAGGTAAACAACCTAAGGATTACAAATATTATTTACAATCTCACGAAATACCTGCAGTTTTACAAGGATTTAGGAGGGTAATGAAATTAAGAAAAACTGGTATTGAGCCAGTTATTGATGGTTGGTTACAAAGAAATATATCTAATCAGGATATGAGTGAAAAAGACCAAAAAAAGTTGAGGTCAGAATTAATCAAACAATACGAATTGAGATATGGTAAAAAGTGAATTGGAAAAATTGTCATTGATTGAACTTAAGAATTTATGTAAAAAAGAAGGTTTGAATTTTGATAAGACAAGAGAACAACTTATCTTTGCATTGGACGAATACTTTAAACCAATGAGAATTAAACCAACAACGACAACAAAATCAGTTAAGTATAAGACAAAGGCGATTAAACTTGAGGATAGTCAGGCTTTAGTTGAAATGGGTAAATTGGTTGAGAAAAAACTTGCCCGAAGAACATATTACGCAAATGGTAATATTCATTTTGAATTGTTAGATTAATTTTTGTATTTTTCAGATAAAGAATTGAACATTCTTTTTAATACGTGTCCACCAACAATAATACCTGTGGCTTCTGATAAACTTTTAGCAATTGTATCAAAATCAATATCCGAAACATTATAGGATTGTAAGAATTTTGTAAATTCACCCAATATTGGTAATAAAAAAGCGTAACCTATAATATCGGTACCTCTCCAAAAACTTGAACCAACCGCTTTTAATATCTTTGAAAATTTTGTTTTTAGGCTTTCGGTGAAAGAAACGGCATCAATTAATTCATTTTGTAATCCCTTTTCTTCAACCTCGTTTTCCATCTTGAGAATATCCTTTGTTTCAAAGAATACGACCATAATTGCGGTCAATGCCAACATTTTAATATCAGTATCACTCAATCCTGAATAGTTTTCATGTAAATGTTCAATAACGTGATTCAAAACAACACCAATTCCTGCACCATAGGTAACACCGAATCTAAAATTAAAATTCATAGAATTTTTAAGGTCGTTTACAACATCAACCGTATATTGTTTGAACAATTCAACTTTTTTAATAACATCAGATTTGAAATTTTCTTTCAAAATAATCCTTTGTTGTTCTTCAGTTATAATAATCTCCATATTTATATGTAAATATCTTATATTTAATAATATGTCGTTAAATCCACAATTAAAACAAGGTGATAGAGTAGTTTGTTACTACATGGAGGGTGAAACATCAAATGTTCCCATTGGTGCTACAGGTACGGTTACAAAAATAGTACGAGTTCCATTTGGAATGGGAATACAATATAGTGTTAATTGGGATAACGGTTCAAACTTGGACTTAATACCTGAAACCGATGCGTGGGATTTTGAATCTGAAAATGTGTTAGGTGAATCTATTGAAAATTTTCTTAGTGTACTAGTTGATGATGGTTTAAATCCTGAAGATTTTAAAGAAGAAATTACTAAGTTAAATGATGAGGATATTACAGATGATTTTTTAAGAAATATTGACCGAAAATTATTAAAATCGGGTGATAAGACTAAAAATGTAAAAAGATATATTGACACATATCTAAAATCTTTAGAGGTTAGAAAAGATATAGAATCTGAACCAAATGATGATTTTGATGAAGATGAATTTATGTATGGTTCTGAAGAACCAATTAAATCTAAAATTGGTAAAAAACAATATATAAAAGAATTAATGCCAATGCAAGTTGAGTTATTAAAATTACAAGAAATGGTTAAAAATTCAGGAAAACCATTTGTTGTTGTTTTTGAAGGTCGTGATTCAGCAGGAAAAGGAACAATGATTAGAACTTTAACTCAATACTTAGACCCAAAATATTTTAAAGTAGTTGCCTTGGGTGTCCCAACACCTGAAGAAAGAAAAGATTGGTTTAATAGATACAAAAGTCAGATGGAACCAAATAAAATAATTTTCTTTGATAGAAGTTGGTATAACAGAGGAATTGTGGAACCTGTCATGGGTTATTCATCTGAAGATGAATATAGAGATTTCATGGAAAACGTTTATCCATTTGAAAGAAGTTTAGTTAGTGCGGGAATACCGTTATTTAAATTTTGGTTTTCAATCACACCTGAAACACAAGAAAAAAGATTTAATCTTAGAAAGTCATCACCATTAAAGTATTGGAAATTTTCACCAAATGATGCTAAATCATTAGAAAAATGGGATGATTATACTGAATACAAGAAAAAAGCGATATTAGCAACAAAAACAGCATCGCCTTGGTACATTGTTGATACAAATGATAAAAGAGCCGGTATCTTAAATGCCTTACGTGTAATATTAAATAATACTGATTACCCTACTAAAAATGATACACATATTGGCATGACGTATCCTGAAATTGTAACCACAGTTAAGGAAGACGCTTTACATGAAATGACATTGACCAAAAAATCAAAATTAATTCAAGAGTCGCGTGAATTGGAAACTATGTTTAGAAGGGACGATGCTTATAGTAACATAAAACCAGAGGATTGGGATACAATAAAACAATATCTTGAATTTTTAAGACAGTCTGGTATTGTCAACATGTTTCAAGCCGCACCATTTTTATACGCACCTTTAGAGTGGATTACTGACCAAGCAAAATGGAAAGACTTAGATGAATACTCAGAAGCGGCTCTTGAGAGTTTAATTGAGTTAAACCCACAAGTTCAGGGAATAATGGTAAATGCCGCAATTAAATCTTTAGGTGATAAAGATTTTGATGTATCTGAGGTTAACAGTAAATTAAGAAAAATTTCAATTCACGTTCTTGAAGATTTATTTCAAAACTGGTCATAAAGTTTTTCTATATTCTTCCCATAAAAATCCATCACGGTCTTTTTCTGATAAATGCGGGTTGTCCGTATAATTTTTAACAAAATCATCAAATTTTTTGACACTACTATACAACATAGATTTTTCATGTTGTGGTGAGTAAGGTGAGTCCACAAAATATTGAATAACAGTATTTGGTTCCATTGTAATTAAACCATTTGCATAACCTCTCGGTACCATTACCGCATGGTCTTTATCAACTTCAAACACATAAGTTTTACCAAAGTCAAAATGTGTTTTATCAACGCACATTACAAACTGAAAAATTTTACCTGAAACAACTTTTAAGTATTTTGATTGTTCAAAAGGTTCTAACTGAAAATGGAGTCCTCTAATTGTATGAATTAAAGGACTAATGCTTGTATTAACTTGTACCCAGTGTTTATCTAAACGTTGGTCGTGTTTCATATGAAGTGGTGATGGGCAAAAATTACCCCTATCATCACCAAAAGTTTTGTGTTCTGTAATAAAAGGAAATTCCATGATTAATTTGACAGGGGTGCTTTAATTGATGGGTGTGAGTTATAGTTTTCCAATATTACATCATTAACTGAACTACAGAATATTCCGTCTCTAACGTGAACTGTTGGTAATTCAAATGGTTCTCTACCAATCTGTTCTTTTGCTTGTTCAATATGATTTAAATATATGTGTGTATCACCCAAATTACCAATCAATTCATCAGGAACCATATTCACTTCATCTGCTAGCATCGTTAATAACAAACCATAAGAAGCAATATTGAATGGTAAACCTAAAAATGTATCTACTGAGCGTTGATTCCACATTAGGGAGATTGCTCTTCTTTGAGGAACTACGTTAGGTCCTAAACTATCTAAAAATTCGTGTCTATACACCAATTTTAATTCTTCAGTTTCATCGGGATGGTGTGTTTTAGTTAAACAATCCTCTCTAATTAGTGGATTAAACTTATCCGCAATACATAACCTTTCTTCCAAACTCAACTCTCTTGTATAAACTTGAAATCCATAATGACAAGGTGGAAGAACCATTTGGTCTAATTCACCTACATTCCAAGCATTAACCATTAATCGTCTTGAGTCTGGGTTTGTTTTAAGGTCGTTGATTAGGTTTGCGATTTGGTCTATTTTTTTAGTAAATGTAAGATATCTTTTATCTTCATCTATATACCACTTTTCCCATTTTCTCCATTGCTTACCATAAATTGGACCTAATTCACCCCATTTCTTAGCAAACTCATCATCGGTTTTGATTTTGTCAATGAATTCTTCTATTGTAAATGGTTCAGTTAATGTTCTATTTTTCTTAGAATTCTCTAATAATTTGGTTTTACCAACATATTCACCTTTATTATATCTTTTAATATAGGCTTGGTAAGCATCACCGTTCCAGATGTTGCAGTTGTTATCAACAAGGAACTTGATGTTTGTATCACCACGTAGGAACCATAATAATTCTGTTACCATTGTCTTCCAAGCCATTTTCTTGGTTGTAAGTAATGGAAAACCATCTGACATTTTATGACGGATTTGGTGTCCAAATTCTGAAATAGTTCCAGTTCCTGTTCTGTCTTTTTTTTCTACTCCAAATTCTATAATATCTGAAAGTAGTTGTTGGTATTGTTTATCTAACTTGTTCATTTAATACAATCTCCTCTTCATATTGTCTTTTTAATTCAATGTATGCCAATTCGGCACATTCAACCGTGTTTAAATCAGGGTGTTTTTTTCTACATTCATTAACTTTACCATGCATTTCATTGTACTTACCAATCTCATGCGATAAGTGATACAACTCTTCAATCCATTCTTCGTTTGTCATATTAACCAATTGTCTTTTTTATCGTTTCTTATAAACCGCATGATTATCGGTCCTGGTATTAAACATAAGAAAAAAATAATAACTTTGTCCACTATTTTTCTCATTCTGCTAAACTTTTATTGCTAAATTCTTTTATACCCGTTACTTCATAAAGGATTTCTTTTTCAATGTATTTTGGTAATGAATATTTTTCATTAATATCACCAAGTTCAATTTCCATGATGACAATATTCAAACCTTCATATTTGTCAATTTCCAATTTATGACTTTTATGTTTTACAACAGTTCGGGTCTTTTTAATATGAAGTGAATTTGCTAAATCAAGTTGTTGAAACTCTTCAGGTGTTAAAGTTGTTTCTTCCTCAGTATTAATACCTTTGGAAATATTTGTTTTTTTGGTTTTAAAAATATGAATTTCACCAGTTGGAATTTCAACTTGATATCTATATCTAAAACCATCCGCATGATACCATTGTTCAATTTGGTACACAGTATTGATTTTGGCGAGACGTGGGAATCTCTTTAATAAAAATTTACGTTCAATTTCCTGAAATGTTATCATATCGTTTATTTTTTTTTAGTCCATGTCTTTTTCTTGGGAACCATTGGTTGTTGGACCAACTAATCCCGATTTAATACAATCGTGCATACCCTCTTCAAGGGATTTAATTTTTTTTGCCATTGGTACGTACCACTCAAAATAAGTGATTATCATTCCAAACCACATACCGATTACTATATATAATAATGTCATAATGTTTTACAAAGATAAACAAAAAACCCGAGACTTTCACATATCGGGTTAATTTTTTTTAATTACAACTTTTTCCATTCTGGTTTCAATACGTTCCATATCAATTTGTCATAAGGTTTTCCATCCCACATGGCAAACATTACCGCTCTGTAAGGTGGATGTCCATGATTCATAACATGTTCAGCAAACTGTTTTTTAGTAGGTTCAATTTCTTTATCACTATATTTTCCATATCGGAAGTAATGGTGTGATTTTCCACAATCTTCAGATACTCGGTAAAAACCATACTTTAACAAATCGGCATAATCTTTTACTTTCTTATAGAATTCATCAGGTACGTCTTTTAAGAACTCATTGATGTCTCCTCCATTGGATAACAATTCCCAAACACCAGTGGTAGATACATTTGTCATTATCTTATGAAGTCGTAGATATTCGTCGCCCTTGATTTTCATTCGGTCTCCGTTAGAAAAACGAACAACAAATCCTTCAGAGTTTTGCTCAACTTTACCTTTTAATTCGGAATAATCCCGAACTCCATCGTATTTTTTGACAACATCAAATCCTACAAACAATTCATCGTATGTAAGTTCTTCACCAGTCTCAGTGTTGATGATACCTAACAATACCAATTTTTCTTGACCATCATAATTAACAACTATTCTATTTTCAGGGTAGATGATTTCAAACAAATAAGTGAACCCTTCAACTATGATGTCTTGGTAGTTGTACTTTTGAGCGAACTCAGTCATCCACTTTGATTGGTCAGATGTGAATGAACCACGAGTGGCACACACCATTTCACCATTGTATTTGAACATGATTCCCAATGAACCATCCATCTTATCAAATACCTCAAATTCAGATGTTGGTGTGTGTTTGTTTTCTTCTAAGTTGAAGAACTTTTTAAATGGTCTTGCAACTACATTACCTTCAGTACCAGTTACTAAACCACGGCACTGCAAAGTTACATCATCCCACTTTTCACCGTATTGGACAGCAGGAGTATAATTCCATATTGTTAACGGTAATGTAGGGTGTGTCTGTTTATACAACAGACCATCATTGTGATATTTGTTTAATTTAGGTAACACAATACAAAGATAATGAAATTATTTGATAATATGAAATTTCATGTCATGAATTACTTTCATTCCAATTTTTTTGTGACCTTCAGGGTTCATGTGACACAATTCGTCCCAACATCCAGTTCTATCAATCACACGAGTATCCACAACTCTTGCACCTGATATTGAATCCATTAATATTTTTTGAAACTGAGCATATCTTGGTCCATATGCAGGATTTGAAGTTCTTGTACATTTAATTGGGTCAAACCCTGTTAATACAACACAATGAATATTATATGTGTGACATAAATCAACAATTTGTTGAATATTGGAAACAGCTCTTTTTGGTGTAATAGATTTTGTGAACATATCATTGGCACCACCATAGATAAAACAATAGTCAATTCCTTTATGTAACGACGTTTTAGACATTTCAAGCATCCAACCTGTTGTCTTGCCTGAAACTGATAAATTATTCATTCTTAGACCTGTTTTTTTACAAACAACAACTTGCCATCCTGAGTTATGATTTGATGTGTGTGAATCACCAATAAAAGTCGCATATTTTCCGTTAATACTAACAACGGTGTCTTGAACTTTTGGTATTACAATGATTGTATCATTTGGTAAATTAGGTTTTGAATATAGGGTTGAGCTAATGCCGATAAAACTCAAAATTATTAAAACAATTAAAACAATAATTCCTATTATATTTTTTTTCATAACCGCATAATAATAAAAAAACCCAAGATAATCAAATCTTGGGTCTTATTTTTATTTCTTTTTGTAGTTATGTTTGTGACACTCCATCCATTTCTTATACCTTTCTTTACCAAGTATATTTAATACTTTATTTAGATACTCCTTTTCACAATCTTTTATCTTACCACATGCGGTTGCTCTATCTAAATTCTTTTTAATTTTTTCTTTTACCTGATTATTCAAATAAGACATTTTACTTACCCATGTTTTTTCTAAACCCATAAGTTTTTCTTTATATTGAGCTTCAGTAATTACACCCATTTTTAAGTCGTAATCTATTTTTGATTTTTCAACCATGTACCAATTCACATAATAATTGTATTTTTGTGTTTTAGCCCAAGTTTCAATTTCTCTATTAATTCTTGCAACTGTCAATTTGTTTTGTTTTTGACATTCAACTTTATCTAAATGAGCTTTACTTAAAAGTTCTTTTTCAGCCTTTGTAACTTCAATACCTTTTACACAAGAATCAATTTTATTTGTTCTTGACATAACCATTGTAAATGGGTCATAATCCAAGAACAAAGGGTAATCCATTATTGTAGCATCTGTTATTGGAGTTATGTCAGATGTCATTGGATTATCAAAGATAACAGTACCCATAGAATCTACTACAGCATTTGGTTCTTCATCTACCAAAAGATTAACTGTTGGGTTTGGAGTTGGTATAGGCTCTTTCTTACAGCCCATAAAACCAATCATACCAACTAAAACGAGTGATAATATTATTTTTTTCATGTTTTTTTATTTATAAATAGTTTTTATTTTTAAAATTTTTGGAATACGGAATGTTCTCTTACCCATTCTATACTTTTTTGGATTTTTTTTAGTAGTTCTTTTAACTTCATATTGATATTTTTTTGAAATTTTAGGTGTGTCTATTTGTATGATTTCTTTTTCACAACCAATTAATAATATACACACCAAAATAATTTTAAATAATCTCATATTATCTTATTAATGTAAAGGTTCCGTTATATTGAAACACTTTATCTTCAAGTGACGTTACAATCATTTTATATACATACACGCCATCTTGAGCAGGTTGTCCTTTGTAATTACCATCCCACCCTTTTGTAAGGTCGGTTGTTTCATACATTTTTTCACCCCAACGATTAAAGATTAACATTTCATATGTTTTATTATTAATAACATACGGTCTGAATGTATTGTTTTCATTTGGTCCAGCATTGTCAGGTGTAAATGCGTCGGGTACAAAGATAATGATATCAGGACCAATAACAACCTTTTTCATAGAAGAATCTTTACATCCTTTATCTGTGGTAACAACTAACTTAATCCAATATGTACCTGTATCTTTTCCAAATACGATGTTTGAGTTCTTAAGTGTATCACTACCAATCTTATATGATTTACCCCAAGTCCAATTGTGTTTCATGTTGGTAACAAATGGATTCTGACTAACACTTGATGTGTTGATGGTCTTGAACTTAGGTAATGCTACCGTTGTTTTATACAATGGGTCGGTATTAAACACAACACTTGGTTTTGGATAAACATTAACTGTTTGTGTTATTGTTCCATTGCATTGTCTTTTACCTTCTACGTTTGTTATTGATAATGTAACTTGGTATTGTCCTTGTGTTGGGAACAAATAAGGAACTGAACCATTATTAGTGGAGATACTATTAGTATTTACATACCAATTATATGTTAACAAAGAAGGGTTAATTCCTTTTCTCTCTGTGGGTGTAAAAGTAGTATTCAGTGGTTCACATCCATTTTGATATGTAAAAATTGGGTCAGGATATTGGTGGATATAAACTCTTACCGTATCAAAAGGGTTTGGACATACATTTTTAGCAACACTCCAATCAACTCTAACATCAACATACCCTAATGCAGTATCAGTACTTGTTGGGATATATTTTCTATTCATAGTTGGCCCAAATGTAGACATTGGTATCCAATTGAATGTTCCACCATTTAAGTATTGAGTATCAATTTTTAATGTAACTGTATCAAACTCACATATTTCAATTGGTCTAACAAATTTAAGTTTTGGTGTATTAACAATTGTGATTTTAGCATATTCAGTATCTTGACAATTATATGGTGTAAGACCAATCATCATCCACTTGTATGGACCAGGAATATACCCTGTTTGAGTTGTTGTTCCGTTGAAGAATCTACCATCAGGATAACTTACAATGGTTCCTCCTCTATTACTCACAGCTAATCTTAATACATCTAATGGAATTGCGGATGCACATATTGTAGTGTCTCTAACTCTTAAGTCTGATGTATCGTGAACGATAATATTAAAACTATCAATTCTTGTACAACCAAATTGTGTACTCACATATTTGATATTATATATACCAGGTCCTGTAGATGTTTTAAATACTCCTGTTGAAATGTTTGTAGTTACTTTTGGATGATTTCTATCACCATTTACATCTTGAATATAAATTGTTCCTCCTGTTGGTTTAACACCATTA
>Ga0208235_1000124_pt1 | contig 21462 bp, 23 predicted proteins | sample LakMenEpi22Oct12_FD_150727 | JGI IMG/M metagenome (GOLD analysis project Ga0208235, IMG submission 150727) | Freshwater microbial communities from Lake Mendota, WI - 22OCT2012 deep hole epilimnion (SPAdes) | ecosystem: Environmental > Aquatic > Freshwater > Lake > Epilimnion/Euphotic zone ... | reverse complement strand
CGAAGATGGTTCGGTTGAGGATTGGGATGGTGTGTCGTGGGAAGTTATGGAAAAAAAAATAGAAGAAGAGTTTTATACTTTTAAAGAAAACTTTATTAAAAGGTTAGAAACGCAGAGTGAAAATAAATGAAGGTGAATACATGAAATTAACTGAATTACTTAACGAAGATGCAGCCATGAATAAAATGGTTAAATCTTTATTAGATAAAGAATTAAAGGATTTATCTAAAGGCAGACCAAACCACCAATTTGCAGTAATGCACATTTTGATGGGAGCATTAACCGATGCTAACTTCCATTCGGAGTCAAAGAAGGTTCCTGTCCTATTCGGTTCAAAGGCAAAATACGAAGGTGACCCAATGGCGGAGAAGGACCTTATACAAATGTATCAATATGATTTGGGTACCGATGTTGCAAATATTTGTAAGTGGGATGGTAAAGATATCGTAAATGCAATTGGATTTTATGTATCAATGACTATTGGAAGACCCATGGGTGAGAAAATTGAAAAGTTGGTAGAATCTAAAGGCATGAAAATATTTAAAGAATCAGCATACCTTAACGAATCAAATTACCAAACATATCATAAATCATTTTCATCAGCCGCAGACGCAGCTAGAACATATGCCGAGAAAAAAGGATTTAAAATTGATGAAGATGATTGGCAAACACAAGTTGCACTCGGTGGAAAATATTCACGTTCAAGACCTGGTATAGGTAAAACTCATTCATTTACGGTTGGACTTCTTAAAAATGATAAACCACAAAGAAAAGGTTTAAATTTTTCCGTTTATGGAATGGAAAGTGGTAATTTTGAATTAACCGCTTATATTAATTAAGGAATTATTATGAATAAAAAAAAATTCGTAAACGAAAATGGTCCATGTTGGGATGGGTATAAACAAGTAGGAATGAAAATGAAAAGTGGTAGGGAAGTTCCTAATTGTGTTCCTGAATCAGTTGAAATGAACGAAGAAAACGAACCAACTAATCCCGCACTTTGGAGTAGAGCAAAATCAGCTGCAAAAGCTAAATACGATGTTTACCCATCAGCATATGCTAACGCATTTGCATCTAAGTGGTATAAAGAAAAAGGTGGAACTTGGAAAACTAAGTCAGAATCAGTAAGCGAAAGATTTGATAAAACCCACCTTGATATGTTAAAGCAGGCATATAACGACATTAATAAAATCAACCCAAATAGTCCAGCGTATAATCGTTTAATTACGATGTTGGACAAGTTGCCTAAAGATGAATTACAACAAATTGCAGACGCTGATATTAAGTTTCTTTCTTTGTTAGCAAAAAATCGTTTGATGAAAAACGAACAAGAAATTTATAGTGTTAAAGAGGGTAATGCTTTTACCGGTGCTTTGTTTAACGCACGAAAAGAAGGTTTAACCGAATTTGAATTTAACGGAAAAATGTATCCTGTTAAAGAGGCAAATGATGAAACGATTGCAGAGGTAATTAAAATGAAAAAATCAATGAATGAGCGTATTTCACCAAAGGATATGGAAGCCATTAAGTCAGCAGTTCAATCAGCGTCTTCGTTTATGAATATTGGGTCAGAGTTGAAAAAAACAGGCATACGATACATCTTCGCCACATCACCAATGCCAATTTATATAGTGCAAGATAAGAGTGGTAATAGAGTTGGTATTGTAAATAAAAAATATGCAACCAAACCTGATTTCGTAGTAGGCGATACTGCTGTGGGTGTGATGGAAAATAAAGTAAACGAAGCCAACAAAGGTGATTTTGAAATAGGTGATTTTGTTCATTTTAAATCTGCAAATAAAACCGGAATGGTAAAAAAAATTAGTGGTGATACGGTTACGATTATGACCATGAAGGGTGAATTTAATGGTAATCTTAAAGATGTAAAAGTTCTTTACCAAGACGAAGTAATTCCATCAGTAAACGAAGATTTTAAATCAGTTGTTGGTAAAACTGTATTTTCTGATGGTAAAGGTAAACTTCACTTTGGATACTATAAAGAAGATGATTCAGCTTATTTTGTAGATTACAAAACTTGGGCAAAGTTAGGTATGAAAGATGTATCTAAAGGTGATACTAACAAAGACAAAGTAGTAAGTGCTATTCTTAAAAATCAAAAACAATTCAACAAAAAAGTTGAGTATAATATGTGGGCTAAAAAGACTAACCCATCATTTGAAGAAAAAATGGATTGGTTCATTAAAAATGGTTGGATATCAAATATCAACAAGGGTGGTATTAAAGAATCCGTAAACGAAGCAGTGCCAAGCCAAACAAAATGGGCAGTAGCAATTGCTTCATTAACTGCAACAAGACCTGAAGGAGTTCAAAAGTTTATTGATGATAATAATTTAGATTCTACAAAACTATACTCATATCTAAAAAAAGGTAAACTTTCAGATAAAATGGATTTTGTAACTGCAATGGTTGGGAATCCTGGTAACAAAATCCAAAAAATGATTATTTCCAAGTTTGGAATGAAAGAATCAGTAAACGAAGGTGTTAAAATTTCATTATTTGACCCTAACAAAAATAAAATTTTAAAAACATTATCGGTTGACAGAAATTACAGAGAAGCTGAAAAAGAAGTTGAAACTCTAAATAAAAGATTATCAGCATCAGAAAAGAATAAAGGATACTATTGGAAAGTGACCACAATCGGAGAATCAGTAAACGAAGCTCTACTTCCAGCCGATACGAAAGTAGTTAAGGCATTTTTTGATAAAAAACCTTTAGAAGGTAGAAACTTAAATACGGATGGTAAGGTATTAAAAACTGCCGGAATTGGTTCACAAGAAATGTATACCCATACTCCAAATGGAGTTAAGATGGTAGGTAAAATTACTGGCAAATATGCACAAAGTTTAGTTCAGTTTGTAAATAAAAATTACAAAAGTGATTTAGTTGAATCAGTAAACGAAAATACTAATCGTGCAAATATATTAGGTATAGATTTTGATATAAGTGAGACAAATGGAAAAATATTGTTTTCTTTTAAGGATAAAAAGGCAGCAAGTATTGCAGTTAGAAAAATAGGAACTAACAAAATAGTAAATCATATACAAAAAAGTTTGGATACTGCATACGGTAAGGGTGAGTTTTTCTTTAGAGGTGGAAGCCATGCTGAATTTCAAAATGGATACTTATTCCAAAGAACTATCGGTAATATAAACCTTAATAAACTCAAATTTGAATCAGTAAACGAAGCTTCATTGAGTGATATTGATATTATTGCACAAGAAGCAAAAGATTTTAAAGATTTTGTAATTCAATTTTATAAAGAATACAAAGATTTTCCAAAAACTAAAGAATCAATGAAGTGGTTAGCTGGTGTCTATAAAAATAGAAGTAAGATGGAAGGTTTGAAATAAAATGAAAACTAACAATCTTAAAAAATTAATCAAAGAAGAATACCATAAAGTAAAGAATTTTATGGAAACTCAATATGGATTTACTCCTGAATTAGGTAAGGTGTATGGTAACCCATATGTTAACTCATTTAAAAATGAAGCGAGTGATAGTGAAGAAAAAGAATTTCATACTAAACTTGATAAATTAGTTCACAAAACATTTGGTAAAAGTCCTGAAGAGAAAAAAAACGAAGGTGGTGAATCTGACTCTGACATGGCAGTAGACCAATTGGAAATATCAATTAAAAAAGCACAAGAATTAATTACAAAACTTCGTGGTAAGGGTAATTTAGAACCTTGGGTTCAATCACTAATTACAAAAGCAGAAGATTACATCTCAACAGTATCGGATTATAGTGAAGTTAACGAGTATGATGTAGAAAATTACCAAGACCTAAGAGAATTTGCTCAATTTATGGCTGAATATAAAAGTCAAATCAATGAAGCAGAATACCAAGGTAGAAAAGTAAAACTTGGTAAGATTATGCAAGGTGATGTTAAAAAATTCAAAGTATATGTTAGAAATGACAAAGGTAATGTTGTTAAGGTAAACTTTGGTCAAGGTGGTGATGCTAAAGGTGGAACGATGCGAATTCGTAAAAATAATCCTAAAGCAAGAGCATCATTTAGAGCTAGACACAATTGTGATAATCCTGGTCCAAGGTGGAAAGCAAGATATTGGTCTTGTAGAAAGTGGTAAATAAAATTATAAAAAAAATAAGTTATGAAATTGTATCATACATACATTATTGGAGAAACGCCTCCAAGTGAACTTGAATTATTAGTTCAATTAATTTCTGTATTAAATCACAAATATAGAAATCCAAAAATTCCAATTACATTTGCCACCAATAACGAAAGTCTTTCTTTTTATAAAAAAATAGGAATTTTAAAATTTTATGATGATGTCATTACTGATGTTTTTGATGATTATCCAAGTGATATGATATCTAAAAACTTTTGGGCAAGTCCTAAATTATGGTTAATGAAAAAAATAAATACCCCATTTACCATAATTGATACCGATTTAGTTTTACATACACCCATATCTGAATTTTCAAATAATTCTATATCATATTTACATAAAGAATTTCAAGCTGGATATTTAAGACCACACGAAGTTACTTTACCACCAAATTGGGATTGGGGTAATTTAAAAATATATTTCAAATCAGCATTACCTATAAATGTCTCTGTTATATCATTTAATGATATGCAGTTTAAAAATTATTATGCAGATACATATTTTGATTTTGTTTTAAATAATAGTGGTGATTATACATTTGAAGATTCGACATACATAGCAAATAGCGGAATGCAGACATTTGCAGAACAATACCTTTTATCAGCTTTAATTTTAAAATATAAAGAAGAAATGAATCCAAATTTTATTTCTAATTGTATATCCAAATCCGTATTTAGTTTTAGTAAATTCTATAATTACAAAAACCTCGACTCTGAATTAGACACAAATCTTGACGAATATGTTTATCATCTTTGGGGTGCAAAAAATTATGTAAATGAAGTTGATAATCACTTTTATAAAGATGCATATCACCAAATAACTGAAAACGGAAAATCATTATTACAATCGTTTGGAATGTGGGACTCATCCAAACTTATATTTAATACCTTAAAATCTAAACTAAAAGTTCCAAACTATAATAATTAATTTTATTTACATACTTATAGTTAAATACTCTGTTTAATACAAAAGAAAAAATTATGAAAAATTGGTTAAAGAAAACTTGGAACTGGCTACTTGGTAAAACTACAGTAGATGAAAAAGTTGTCGAAGTAATTAAAGAAGTAAAAAAAGACATTGAAGTTATCAAGGTTCGCACTAAGAAATTTACTGAAGATGTTAAAGATGTAGTAACGGATACTTCTAAAAAAAATACATCCAAATCTACCACTAAAAAAAATACATCAAACTCATCTACAAGTGGTAGTGCTTCTGCTGGAAATTTAACTCCAAAGCCAAATACAAAAAAGCGTTATTACAAAAAGCCAACGGTTAAGAAATAAATGAAAAAACTAAATACATCTCAATGGATTATTGTATGTTTGATAGGTGTTCTTATTTATCAACAATTTTTTAAAACCGATGGTTATAAAAAACAATATGAAAAGATGTTGAAAGAAAAAGAAGATTCATATAAAGTAGAAATCGAAAGATTAAACGAAGTTAATGATTCTTTATTTACTTTTAATAGTGAACTCATTAAAGACATTGATGTTATTGATGATAAGATTGATGAAAAAAATAAACAATTAGCTAATTTGAGAATAAAATATGCAGAACAAGTTAATAAGCTTGATGATATGTCTGATGATGAGCTCGCCACTACATTCGCAAACACTTTTAAGTGATTCGATTGTAGTTCCAACTCGGGCAGTTAAAAACGCTCTCATCGTAAAACAACAACATGATACCTGCCATGTTGTTCTTACTATTACACAAGAAAAAATTGTGTTGTTGGAAGATAAGTCCGACAAACAAAACCAATTGATTTTAAATTTAAATAAAATCATTACAAACAAAGACGCTGTAATTGTTGAAAAAGATAAAATAATTACAATAAAAGAAGAACAAATCGAAATTCTTAAAAAACAAAAACGTTCAAAGTTTTGGAACGGTGTGGGTCTTGGTAGTTCAGTTGGTATCGCTGTAGCGGTTATCTTATTAGCACTATAAATGAAAATATATGAGTCAAAAATCACTCAAAGACCTAATTAGGGAAGAATATATTAAATGCGCTAAAGATCCTGTATATTTTTTTAAAAAGTATTGTTACATTCAACACCCATCACGAGGAAAAATTCTTTTTAATCTTTACGATTTTCAAGAAAATTTAATGCATGATGTTGAAAAAAATCGTTTCAATGTAATATTAAAATCAAGACAATTAGGTATCTCAACTCTTTCAGCCGGGTATTCACTCTGGCTAATGTTGTTTCATGAAGACAAGAACGTATTGGTAATCGCAACTAAACAAGAAGTAGCTAAAAATCTTGTAACGAAAGTTCGATTCATGCACCAAAACTTACCATCATGGTTAAAGGGGCAAACTGAAGAAGACAATAAACTATCACTTCGGTTAAAGAACGGGTCTCAAATTAAAGCAACTTCAGCTGCAGGCGATGCTGGTCGTTCTGAAGCCTTATCTATGTTAATTATTGACGAAGCTGCATTCATTGATAACATTGAAGATATTTGGACATCTGCTCAATCGACTCTTTCAACAGGTGGTGGTGCTATTGTTCTTTCTACTCCGAATGGCGTAGGTAATTGGTTTCATAAGGTATGGGTTCAGGCAATGAGTGGGGAACAATGGAACCCCATTAAACTTCATTGGACTGTTCACCCCGATAGAAATAAAAAATGGCGAGAAGAACAAACAAAATTACTTGGCGAAAAGGGAGCAGCTCAAGAATGTGATTGTGACTTTATTAGTTCAGGTTATACGGTAGTTGAAGGTCCTACTTTAGAATGGTATGAACAAACTTATGTAAAAGACCCATTAGAAAAAAGAGGGTTTGATGGTAACTATTGGTTATGGGATTATCCAAATTATTCTCGTGATTATGTTGTTGTAGCGGATGTATCTCGTGGAGATTCTAGTGACTATTCCGCATTTCATGTTATTGATATTGAATCGGTAGAGCAAGTTGCAGAATATAAAGGTAAGATTGAAACCAAACAGTTTGGTGCAATGCTTACATCAATTGCTGCTGAATGGAATAATGCAATGTTGGTGATTGAAAACGCAAATATTGGATGGGCTGTAATTCAAGAAGTAATTGACAGAAACTATCAAAATTTATATTACTCTTATAGAGAAGTTGGATACATTGATGATGATATTCATCTTCGTAAAGGTTGGGATTTAAAACGAAAAGAAGATATGGTTCCTGGCTTTTCAATGACATCAAGAACACGACCTCTTGTTGTTTCTAAACTTGATACCTACATGAGAGAACGAACTCCAATTATACACTCAAAACGATTAATTGAAGAGTTATTTGTATTTATCTGGAATGGGTCACGAGCTGAAGCTCAACGAGGATATAATGATGATTTGGTAATGTCATTTTCTACTGGTCTTTGGGTTCGTGATACTGCATTAAAATTAAGACAACAAGGTATTGATTTAAGCAGAACCGCATTAAATCATATCACAAAAACAAGTGGTGGTGTGTATAATTCAAATATGGGTAATAGAAACCCATGGTTACAAAAAGACAGCCATGGTCAAGACATGGATTTGACTTGGTTACTTTAATTTGGTATTTAACTTTATTTTTTGTATATTTATACTTTGTAAAAGGACACATTTTCATTTAGAAAAAAAATATGGCAGATACATCATTATTTGGAAGGCTTAGAAAACTATTCGCTACCCAAGTCGTTGTAAGACGAATTGGTAAGGGTAGGACACAAGCCATAGATACGCAGAGACTACAATCATCTGGTAATATTCGTGGCACATCATATTACGATAGATATGGTCGTATGCACACATCTCGTAGAAATTGGGAAACTTATAATAACCAATTCAATTACCACTCAAACAAATTAGAATTATATACGGATTATGAGGCGATGGATAAAGATTCTATTATCGCATCTATTTTAGATATTTATTCGGATGAGTGCACTTTGAAAAACGACATGGGTGATGTAATTCGTATTAAATCTTCCGATGAAAACATTAAAAAAATTCTTCACAACTTATTTTACGATGTATTAAACATTGAATTCAACCTTTGGTCTTGGATTCGTGGTATGAACAAGTATGGTGATTATTATTTACATCTTGACATTGAAGAAGGAATTGGTATTGTAAATGTGTCACCATTATCAGCATACGAAATTGAACGAGAAGAGGGTTTTAATGAAGAAAATCCATATGAAGTTCGGTTTAAGTTATCATCCATGTCAAGTCCTTATTCAGCTAATACAAAAAGCTCTGGACATTACTTTGAATTCTATCAGATTGCGCATTTTCGTTTAATGGCTGATACGAATTTCCTACCATATGGTCGTTCTTTGTTAGAAGGTGCTAGAAAAACTTGGAAACAATTAACTCTTATGGAAGATGCTATGATGATTCATCGAATCATGAGAGCGCCTGAAAAACGAGTATTTAAAATTGATGTAGGTAATATCCCACCATCCGAGGTTGATAATCATATGCGAGCCATCATTGACCAAATGAAAAAGATTCCATATCTTGACCAAAATACAGGCGATTACAATCTTAAATTTAACTTGATGAATATGCTGGAGGATTACTACCTACCAGTTCGTGGTGGTCAAAGTGGAACTGAAATTGATTCTTTAAGTGGTATGGAATTTGGTGGTATTGATGATATTGAATACCTAAAAAATAGAATGATGGCTGCTTTAAAGGTTCCTAAAGCATTTATCGGATATGAAGAGGGTGTGGAAGGTAAGGCAACACTTGCTCAACAAGACATCAGATTTGCAAGAACTGTTGAAAGAGTGCAAAGGATTGTTTTATCAGAACTTACAAAAATTGCAATTGTTCATCTTTACTCACAAGGATATGAAAATGAAGACCTTGTTAATTTTGAGTTAGAACTTACAAATCCATCTATTATCTACGAACAAGAGAAAGCCGCCTTGTGGTCGGAAAAAGTTACTTTAGTTCGTGATATGAAAGACCTTAAAATGATATCTCAAGAATGGATGTATAAAAACATTTTTAATATGTCAGATGATGAATGGAAGATAGAACAAGGTAAAGTTATTAACGACCTTAAACTTACGTTTAGACAAGAGCAAATTACCAATGAGGGTAATGATCCTGTTAAGACAGGAGAATCGTTTGGAACACCACATGACCTTGCTGCTCTTAATCTCCAAGATGAACAGGAGGGTGGGTCTGAAGAAGGGGGTCAGCCTGGCGCTGGTCGGCCTACTGAAGGTGGAACATTTGGAACTGATGAAAATAATTTTGGTAGAGACCCGTTGGGTGCAAAAACTGATATTGGTAGGGATTCTACTTTTCATAAATTTAAAAATTCAGCATTTGCTACCGAATCTAGCAATGCTTTAAAAGTATCTTTAAGAAACAAAAAACTTAAATCATCTTCAATTATACTTGAATCGTTGAAAGACGATAATTTCAAACAAGAAGTTGGTATGATGGATGAGTCAAAGTTATTGGATGATGTAATTTAACTATATTTATAAAGTAGAACAATAATTAGAAAGTTTGGAATGAATAAACTTAAACACAGCAAGTTTAAAAATACAGGTATTTTATTTGAATTACTTGTAAGACAAATTGCATCGGATACTTTGGCCGGAAAGGATTCTCTCGCGTTAGAAGTTATTAAAAAACACTTTAAAAGAGGAACTGAGCTTTCTAAAGAGTTAAAAATGTATCAAGCTTTAACAAAAGAAAATTTTGATACGCAATATAAAGCTCAAGAATTTGTAAATATTATTCTTCACGAAAGAACAAATTTAAATGATGGAATCCTCCGTAGACAAAAGTATAATTTAATTAAATCAATTAAAGAGTCGTTTGTCATGGAAGATTTTTTTAAATATCGCGTATCAAATTATCGCGAAATGGCATCCGTTTATAAAATGTTTGAACATACTCAATCAGTATCACCTAAAGAATATGTTGAATGCAAAAATGTGATTTTGGAAATTATCACTAAAAATGATGTTGAAATTGTAACTGAAACTTCTGATAAAGAATACTTATCACAACCTAAAGAAGTGCGTATGCTAGCATATAAGTTTTTAATTGATTCATTTAACTCAAAATATACAATTCTTTCAGAATCTCAAAAAACAATTCTTCGTAATTATATCAATAATGTAGACAATTCTGATAAATTAAGAAAGTTTGTATTGTTAGAGGTTAAAAAATTAAAAACTGAATTTAATAAATTAAAAATTAGCGATAAGGTTACACAAATCAAATTAAATGAAACGATAAACCTTATGGATAATATTACATCATCAAAAGTTATCAGCGAAAATCAAGTTCTTTCGTTGTTAAGATACCACGAGCTTTTACACGAATTAAAAAAGGGTTAAAATGTCTAAATTTTTAATGGAACAATTGGAATCTAAATTTAAACAATTGGAATCCGAAAAAGAAATTGAAGAAGCAAATGTAACAGCAAACCTTGATGGTGGTGCTGGTCCACCAAGAACTCCACGAGCTTTTGCTAAAAGTGAAGATGATATGGACAATGACCATATTGAAGTATTAGGTTATAAAAAATCTAAAAAATCAAAACAACATTTTGAATCAGTTTCTAAATTAGAATCTAAATTAGAGAGTTTGATTGAGGCTACTTATAGAGCATACAAAAAAGATGAGTCAATGTCGGCCAAGAAAAAGGTTAATTTGGCTATTAAAGAAATCAATCGTAAATTATACGAAGTAGAACAACTTATAAACCAAAATTCTAAATTAAAAACAGAAATGGGAGTAAGCCAAGGACATTTTTGGGAATCAACAAAAATTCGTTTTGGAAAAATTTCTGAAAGAATGTTAAAAATTTCTCGTAACATTAAAGAATTAGGTGCATAATATGGGTTGTGGTTGTAACAAAAAAAATATTAATGAGTCTCTTGAGGTTAATGACCTTGAGACTATCAGATTAATGATTCGTAGAGAAATAGCACGAATTTTTTTTGATTTATACCGTAAAAGACAAGTTTGGGAGAAATAATGAAGCAATTACTCATGGATGTAATGGTGTTTGAAGTAACACCGACTATGCTTAAAGAGGCTGAGGATAAGTCAGGTCGTTTTTTGGTAAAGGGTGTATTGCAAAGAGCAAACGCTAAAAACCAAAATGGTAGAGTATATCCTAAAAACATTCTTGAAAGAGAAGTTGAAAAATACAAAGGTAGAGAAATTAAACAAAATCGTGCATATGGTGAATTAGACCATCCTGAATCTGCTGTTGTAGAATTAAAAAACACATCGCATATTGTTCGTGAAGTATATTGGAATGGTGATGATGTTGTAGGTACGGTTGAAATATTAAATACTCCAGCTGGAAATATTCTTAAAGAAATTATTAAAGCGGGATGTACTGTTGGTATCTCATCAAGAGGTATGGGGTCAGTAAAACAAATTGGCGAAGATACTGTAGCAGTTGAAAATGATTTTGATTTGATTTGCTGGGATTTTGTCTCTAACCCATCTACCCATGGCGCTTTCTTATCGCCAACAAATGAAGGTATCATCAAAGAAGGTGTTACTAAAAAATTAAATACTTATAAATACATAAAAGCCAACACAATCATGAGAGACATTATTTGTGAAGTTGGTGGATATTGTGAATGTGACTTTGGAGTAAAATCATGAAATTAAAAAACTTAATTAAAGAATCTCAAAATCTCGACTACCGTAGAATGAACATCGGTGAGAAAGAGAATGAAAAAGGAATGACCAACGAAGAAAAACGAGCATTTCTTGAAGCCGTTGCTTCATATCATCAGCTAGGTGAAATGATTTCTCACAAAGGAAATTTGTCTGAAATTCACGAAAATATCAAAAATATTGTTGAAAGCGCAAGCTCTTTAACTATTAAAGAAACTGGTGATTGGTTTGATAGAGTAACTGTTCAAAGACATATGAAATCAATGAACGAATCTTACAAAGTATTCTCAAATTCTATAAACGAAGTAGTTCAATTGCAACAACGATTAGAATCAGCTTATGATGAAATTGGAGAAGTTCTTGGTAAATATTACGAAATCAAAGAAGGTAATGAGTTTGGAGCAGAAAGAGCTAGAGCAATTGCTGCTAATAAAGATTCATTTGAAGTTGATGGTAAATCATTCAAAGTAACCGGTGTTGATGCTGAAGATAAAGAAAATGCTAAAAAGTTTGCTAACGAATCTATGAAGTTAACTTCTTTGTTAAAAAGAGAAGAACTTAAAGGTGACCAACACAAACTTGATGTTGATGGTGATGGTGAAATTGAAGCATCTGACTTGGCTGCATTGAGAGCAAAAAAAGATGAATCAGTAAACGAAGAAGAAATTAAGTGGAACGCTGTTGAAAACGCAATCATCAACTTCTTAAAGATGAACACCAAAATTTTGGATAAAAGAGTTCAAGCTAAAGATACTGATGGAGTTAAAGGTGGTTTAAAATCTATTATTAATGGATTAGTTAATGCACAAAGAAATTTAAAACTTGAATCAGTAAACGAAGTATTTAGTGATAATAAAAACCTTAATTACATAATGAAGGGTAGAAAAGTTACAAATGTGGCGTATGATAGTGATTTTGGATTTGCTGTTATTTTGGATAATGGTAAATATGTTCTATTCAATACACATAGTGCTAGACCGGGACAATCAAAAGATATGAAATTTGAATCAGTAAACGAAGAAATTGAAGTTGGTAAAATGGTTAAGGTTGTTAATAACCCTCATTGGGAAGCAGCTTTAGGTAAAAAAGGACCATTCAAAAGAAAAGTAAAAATGATTGATGGTGAGAATGTATTCTTTACCGATGGTTCTAATTCATCTATGAAATATGTGAAAGAATCAGTTTCATCACTAAACGAAGAAAAATACACCATAATTGACCCAATGGGTAATCAAATGGGAGCTGGTGAAAGAACACAAGTTATGTTAGCAGCTAAGAAAAAAGGTGGTGTTCAATCTGGATACTTTGTAGTTTCTGTTAAAAATGCATTAAAAGCAAAAAGAGCATTAGAAAAGTTTAAGGGTGATTTTAGAAATCCAAAACTTAAAGATATGATGTCTAATCTTTTTTATGAATCAGTAAACGAATCTCACTTTAAAGTTGGTGATAAAGTAGAAATGTCTCATGGCGGTGTTGGTGTTGTTAAATCATTAGACAAAGAAGATGGTGCTGATGATGAAAAATACTACAACATAGAATTACCAAATGGTGATGTAATGAAACACGCTCCCAATGAACTTAAACTTGTTGAGTCAAAAATTAATAAAACTTCAATGTTGTTAAAAACTTTAATGGGTAAGTAATGAACGAAAATGACATTATACAAAGCATTTCTTTCGAGTTTAGTAGTTTAATTAAAAAAAACTTGAATAGAATAAAAAAAATTTCACCATCAAAACAAAGACAATTGGGTAACTTAATGTCTGACTTTAAAGATGGATTGGATATTTTAACGGAATCAAATATATATGAAGGTAAAAAATATGATATTGGTTCTGGATATATGGGTAATGGGTTAACTGTTTGGAATAGAGCCGAAGAAGAAAACGATTCTTATAAAACCATTGCACACATTAGTAATAATGGTGATATAAAAATTCATGATAAACAACTTCCATCTGATATAAAAAAAATGTTACAAAAATGGGCAATTTCTATGAAAAAAGGAAATAGAGGGCCTATATATTAATTAAAAGTTATGCAAGAAAACAATAAAAACCAAAATCGTAACAACGATAGAAATAATCGTAACAACGATAAAAAGAAAAAACCACCACGCCAAGAAATGTATCTTTATGGGCACGCACATGGTGTAAAAGTTATTAATGGAAATGTAGAAGCTGCTCTTAGAGCGTGGAAACGCATTATGAAAGATAGTGGAGTTTTAGACGATATTCGTGATAATAAAGAATACAAAAAACCAACCACAGTAAAAAGAGAAAAACGAAACGCTGCTATAAGAGCGGAGTGGGTTCGTAGACGCCGTGAAGGGTAAATAGTAAACACTTTAACGTTTTAAAAATAATTTCTATATTTATTACAAAAATACCACTTTCTAATGAGTGGTTTACTTATTTAAAAGTATTATATTCTATTAAGATTCTTAATAATCTTATTATCCAAAAATTAATTTAGGAGATAACAAATGAAATCAGATTTGTTAAAAGAAGCAATCGCTGATGCTAAAGCTGTTAAAGAAACTGCATTAGCTAACGCTAAAATGGCTCTTGAAGAAGCTTTTGCTCCAAAACTACAATCAATGCTTTCTCATAAACTTGCTGAAGAGTTAGAAGATGACGAAGAGATGACTGAAGAAGAAGAGGAAATGGCTGCTACAACGACCGAAATGGAAAAAGACGAGATGTCTAATGAAATGGATTCTGAAATGGGTGATGAAATGAATTCTGAAATGGATTCTGACATGGATTCTAACATGGATGTTGACATGGAACTTGACATGGATTCTGAAGAAGGTGAAGACTACGACTTAACAGGTGACGAAGAAGAAGACACCGAAGAAGACGAACTTGACCTTGAATCAATTATTGCTGAATTAGAAGCTGCCCTTGAGGGTGATGACGAAGAAATGTCTGAAGAAGCCGAAGACGAGGAAATGACCAAAGATGAAGAAGCTTATGAGGCTTACGATTCAGACGAAATGACCGAAGAAGAGGAAGAATTAGATATTAACGAAATTATCAGAACCTTAAAAGAAATGGCTGATGATGAAGAAATGTCTGAAGAAGAAATGAAAGAAGAAGAAAATAATGATGCGCTTGAAGAAGCTTATCAAGTTATTGAATCTTTGAAAAAAACTATTAACGAAGTAAATTTGTTAAATGCAAAACTTCTTTACACTAACAAGTTGTTCAGAACTTTCGACCTCAACGAAGGTCAAAAGATGAAAGTTATCGAAAATTTCGATAGAGCTGCATCTTTAAGAGAAGTAAAATTGGTTTACGCTACATTGGGTGAAAACTTGAATGTTGCTAAAAAACCTAAAACTATTGTAAAAGAATCACTCGCTTCTAAACCTACAAAGTCAAGTGCTCCGAAGAAATCAATTATTTCTGAAGGAACTCAAGTGGCTAATAGATTTAAGAAGTTAGCTGGTTTAATTAAGTAAATTTAAAAACCTAAAGAAAAGGATTAATAAGATGAACACAAATTCTCTATTAAATGAATCTGCTGGTTTCAACAAAAAAATGAGCGAAGAGTCTAAAGGACTCGTTTCTAAATGGGAACCGACAGGTCTTTTGGAAGGTACTAGTACCGACTTCGAAAGAGCTGGAATCGCTACATTGTTGGAAAACCAAGCACGTCAGTTAGTATCTGAAGCTTCTGCTACTGGTACTTCTGCAAACTCCGAAGAGTGGGCTGGTGTCGCTCTTCCTCTCGTAAGACGCATTTTCAGCGAAATCGCTGCAAAAGAATTCGTCTCTGTTCAACCAATGAACTTACCTTCGGGTCTTGTATTCTACTTGGATTTCAAGTATGGTACGGCTCAGCCAGGTTTCACTACTGGTGCTGGTAAAGATTCACAATCTGACTCTGTATTCGGTGTTACCGAAACTGCAGACCAAGCTTCAGGTGGTCTTTATGGTGCTGGTCGTTTTGGTTACTCTATCAACGATGTGGCTACTGCTACATTGACTAACCACACATCTGCGTCAATCGACCTTGGTAGTGCTGCTGGTTTAGCTATTGTAGATTACGATACCGTATTCTCTGCATCTGCTACAACTGCTAACTTTAACCTTTCAACTGTATCAGTTCCTGTGTCATCACTCACATCTCTTGATACTGAAGGTGTTAGAGCATTTTCAATCTCTGGTTCAGGTATTCTTGATTACTACCCACAATACACTAAAATTGTTGGTTCTAATGTTCGTTTCGTAGTAAGAGCTGCTGGTTCTATTGGTGCTGCTTATTTAGTAACTAACTACGTTGTAAGATACCAAAAGCAACCGACTGACATCACTCGTGGTGACTTCGAACAAACTGCTGCTGGTTTTGGTCAAAACCCTGAAACTGATTTAGGTATTCCTGAATTGAACGTAGAGCTTCGCTCTGTACCAATCGTTGCTAAGACTCGTAAGTTAAAGGCACAATGGACTCCTGAATTCGCTCAAGATTTGAACGCTTACCACTCAATCGATGCTGAAGCTGAATTGACTTCAATGTTGTCAGAGTATATCTCTCAAGAAATCGACCTCGAAATCTTAGATATGTTGATGGAAAACGCTTTAACTGAAGGTTATTGGTCAGCTCGTATCGGTTTCTCTTGGAACGGTAGTAGTTTCTCTTCAAGTGGTGTAAACGCCGCAATTGAGCGTTACACTCAACAGCAGTGGTTCCAAACATTAGGCACTGCAATTCAGAGAGTTTCTAACCAAATTCATACCAAAACTATGAGAGGTGGAGCTAACTTTATGGTAGTATCTCCTGATGTTGCTACAATCTTGGAATCAATTCCTGGATTCGCAGCCTCTGGTACTGGTAACGAAATGCAGTTCGCAATGGGTGTATCTCAAGTAGGTTCATTCGCTAACCGCTACACTGTTTACAAGAACCCATATATGCAGGAAAATGTAATCCTTATGGGCTTCAAAGGTTCACAATTCTTGGAAACTGGTGCTGTTTACGCTCCTTACATTCCGTTGATTATGACTCCGTTAGTATACGACCCGAAAAACTTCCAACCAAGAAAAGGTGTAATGACTCGTTACGCAAAACAAATGGTTCGTGGAGAATTCTACGGTAAAGTATTCGTTCATGGTTTGGAAATCTTTTCTTAATTGAAAGATTAACATAAACCTTACTAAGGGGTGGCTTCGGTCACCCCTTTTTTTTTATCCATATGATATTTATATAAAATGTTACATATAAAAAAGGATACATATGGCTATGGAAAATGTAGAAAAAAGAACACCAAAAAGTGATATTAAATTTTCAATATCGTTATCAGAAGAACAAAAAGTTGCAAAATCAGAAATTCTTAAACACCCATTTAATTTTATATTAGGAAAAGCAGGTAGTGGTAAAACCTTATTAGCAGTTCAAATAGCATTGGATGTATATTTTAAAAGAGAAATCAATAAAATCATAATTACACGACCTACTGTATCAAATGAAGACAACGGATTTCTTCCTGGCTCATTAGAAGAAAAATTAGAACCATGGTTAGTTCCAATTCGTTCAAATATGAGAAAGGTTTATGACAAACCTATTATTTTAGAAAAGTTAGAAAAAGAACAAAACATTGAGTTGGTATCATTAACACATTTTAGAGGTAGAACGTTTGATAATGCTATTTGTATTGTTGATGAATTCCAAAATTTAACAAAACAACAACTTGCAATGGTTCTTGGTAGGTTAGGTAAAGGTTCTCGAATGATTTTAACAGGCGACCCTCAACAAATTGATTTAAAATTCTCAAATGATTCTGCGATTCATGAAGTTCCGAAAATTAAAGATTCAAGATATGTATATAATGTAACACTTAAAGATAATCATCGGCATGAGGCTTTGGATGATGTTTTGAAATTATTATATTCATATCAATAACTTCAAATTAAATATCACTATTTATATATTGAGACACCATATTAATATCGGAGAATTTAATGTCATTGTTTGATTACACGGGATCATTTAGCGGTTCATTTACAGGGGACTTAACATCAACCAATGGTGTAATTTCATCTTCAGCGCAATTGCCGGTTGGATTAATATCATCTTCTACGCAAGTAGATTACATAAGCTTACAAAATAAGCCAATAACAATATCTGTATTTCAAAAAAATAGTATTATAGCAAATACAAATTTTAGAGAAGTTACATTTCCATCGTATTCACAATCTATTTCTACGGAGTTAACCTTTCTTGAAAGTAGTGTAAATACGTTATCTGGCCAAGTTCAAGCCGCAGTATCAGGCACTGTTCCTCCGGGAACTATTAGTAGTTCTAATCAACTTTTTGTTTTAAACATATTTACATCATCAATCCAAACACAAGTTGACAATTTAACTCAAGAAACAAGTTCATATATATTAGTATCTCAAACATCATCAATGAGTGTGTTGAGTGCTGTGACTGCTTCGTATATTAGTCCAACATTTATATCAGCATCTGTAGCTGCTGCTGGATTTGGTGGTATTAATTTACAACAAACTACTGACTTGGGTTCTGTAACAACTAACGCTATAACTGCATCTGCATTTAGTGGCTCAAAGATTGTTCTTTCAGATAGTAGTATAACCCCATCACCCATTGCTGGTGGTATATTTTATTCATCTTCAAATTTTTATTTTGGAATTGAATAATAAATAAATTTTAAAAAAAATATACCATATTTAGTGGTATTATAAACAAGTTTCGATTGATATATCAAATAAACTAGTGTTAACACAAAAAAAGGAAAAAAAATGGCAACATGGAAAAAAGTAGTCGTATCCGGTTCGGCGATAAGCCAATTAGATAATGACGCAAATTATGTAAGCTCCACGGGAGCAGGCATCGTATCATCATCAGCTCAAATCGCAACTGATATTTCAGGCGCATTTACTGAAGTATCTGGTGGATTCTCAACAAGAATTACAACCAATGAAACTAATATTACAACCAATACAACTAACATTGGAACACTCACAGGCGCTACAGCATCTTACGCGTTAAAGACTGATATTAGTGGTGCGTTTACATCAGTATCATCATCAATTGCAGTAGACATTGCAGCTCTTGAGGCTGCTGTTGGTGCAGGTGGAACATTGATTTCATCATCAGCAGAAGGTGATGCTCAAGGTCAAATTAAACTCAACGGCGTTAATGTTGATATAAACAACTTAGGAACTAACGATTCGCCAACATTTACAAATTTAACTTTAACTGGTGATTTATTCGTAGATGGTAATGTTACAAACGTAAATACTACTAATTTAAATGTTGAAGACAAGTTTATTCTTTTGGCTTCTGGTTCATCTACCGCTGCTGGTGACGCTGGTATCATCATTGAACAAAGTGCTGTTGGTGTAGGTTCTGCGTTTGGTTGGGACCAATCCGAAGGTCGCTTTGGTTTTGACGCTGCTGGCGCCGATGCTACAACAAATAGTGTAACATTTGACGCTTACGCTGCGGCTGTTGTAACAACTGGTTCTACTGCCTATGCTAAAGCTGGTAACATCAGTATTGATGGTGGTGATATTTTCATTTATGTATAATAATAACTAAAATTATTTACATATGGGATTAGCACAAAAGTTAGGTTTAAAAAAAGAAGAACCAACCAACAATCCAAATGAAGCAACCCTCAAATTAACTAAAGGTGAACTTGAGGCTCTTATTATAGGATTGGGTGAGGCTACTTTTAAAGGAAAGCAAGTCGAATCTGTTTTTAAACTAGCCGTAAAGTTACAAGATGAGTTACGAAAGTTACAATAATCTTTTTAACTGATAAAAGAACCCCGCCAAAAGGTGGGGTTTTTTATTTCTATAAAACTATTTATATAACGAATATTCAAGTTAAACTCTGGTTGTAGGCCCTAACGGGAAGTGGGCACGAAAGTGTTACCAACCACAATGATGGATGTAAAGTATGCCGAATTGGAAAAAAGTCATAGTTAGTGGCAGTAATGTCTCTCAATTAAATAATGATGGTGTCTATTTAAGAACCATCGGTGATGGTGTTATTACATCATCCGCACAAGTAGTAATTAGTTCAACCACAGGATTTACTACATTCTCAAGTTCTATCGCAAGTGACATTGCTGCTTTAGAAGGAGCTGGTTATGTTGATACAACCGGAACGCCATCTAACACTCAAATTGCATTCTTTAGTGATTCTAATACTATTCAAGGTTCACCTAATTTTAAATTATCAGGTTCAGGAACCCCCACTCGTATTTTAGTATTAGATGGTGTATTTCATTCAACAGGTTCAGTTGGTTTAAATGGATTTGTATCCATAAGTGGGAGTTCATCCAACTCATCAAGTCGTATAGGAATAACTGCAGATTCAAATGAAGGAATACTTTTTTCTGGAGATACTGGTGAAACAAAATCGGCTATTAGATTATCTAATTTTTATACGGATGGATATTCAATTGGTAGATTTATATCACCAGGACCAACTAACACTTTAAGAATTGGGCCGGATGTTGTTATGCTCGGCAATCTTAATATTACCGGAAGTTTTAATGTTGCTCAAGGAATTGTAACTCCTATACAAACTTATGTTGATTTTAAATCACTAACACAAGGTAGTTTACCTTGGAGTTCTACTACTGACTTGATGCCAATAGACGCATCGATGGGAGTTTGGACTGCTCCAACAAATGGATTTATTGAAAAAATTTATGTATCTCCTGAAAATCCAAATGCAACTACTGATGATTTTGATATAGAATTATATAAAAATGGTGTATCCTCAAATACTAAAACTCAAGCAATGGGTGCTCCCGGTACAAATGTTGTATTTACATTTGGAGCTGTAAGTGGAGCATTTTCAGCAAATGATAGAATTTCTTTATATTTGAACAAAAATACAAATGACTCTGATTTTTATGCTGTTCAAGTTGTATTTAGATTACAAAATTAATAGTTAGGATATGGAAATGATACATGGTTTACATAAAGATACTTTACTTGAAATAAATGAAGTTATTGCTCCTATTTCTAACATAAAAGTTGGTGATATTGTAAGAGGTTATAATTTATCAACAGGTTATGATAGAGATAATAAAGTTATATCTTCCTACAAACGAATTTTAGAGAATCATATTGTTTTACAACTTTCAGATGGAACTGAAATAAAAACATCCATAGATTCTAAACTACTTACCTTAATGGGTGAGTGGGTTTCACCAATTAATGCATATTCTAATAAAATAATTCTTCATAATAGAGTAGAAATACTTTCTATTTTATTGGTAGAAGAACCAACTGAATTTCTTTCAATAGAAGTAGAACATGACCACAATTACTATGTAGGTCAGTTAGTTTTTCATAATACAGGCCCAACTGGTCCTCAAGGTCCAACCGGCGCTCAAGGTGCTCAAGGTGCTCAAGGTGTTAATAATCAAGGTGCTCAAGGTTCTCAAGGTGCTCAAGGTGCTAAAGGTCCACAAGGTTCAAGTATTACAGGTGCTCAAGGTGCTCAAGGTGCTGTGGGTTCTCAAGGCGCTCAAGGTGCAAGTCCTCAAGGTGATAAAGGTAATACCGGCCCGGCTGGAGCTCAAGGTTCTCAAGGTGCTCAAGGTTCAAGTCCTACTGGTGCTACGGGCGCTCAAGGTGCTCAAGGTCCTCAAGGTTCTCAAGGTGCTCAA
>Ga0208235_1000119_pt1 | contig 21687 bp, 24 predicted proteins | sample LakMenEpi22Oct12_FD_150727 | JGI IMG/M metagenome (GOLD analysis project Ga0208235, IMG submission 150727) | Freshwater microbial communities from Lake Mendota, WI - 22OCT2012 deep hole epilimnion (SPAdes) | ecosystem: Environmental > Aquatic > Freshwater > Lake > Epilimnion/Euphotic zone ... | reverse complement strand
ATTTTATTATATTTGAACCAATAAAACCATTTGCGCCTGTAACTAATATATTCACAATGCAGATAAGAATTCTAAAGTTTTTGTTCTGGTTAACTCATTATTAAATTGAAGAGCTTTATCATCTATATAAAAATCTGCTAATATTTTAGGGCTAGATCCTGATAATTTTTTTGCTTCTCTTTCTGGATTATTTTTATTGATCTGGTCAAATTCCAACCCTTGTTGTTTACACCATTCAATTGCTTCGGATAAACATTTAAATTTTTCATTGTCTCCTCTGTTGGTCCATAGAATTAAGTAATGACCTTTTTCTTTTAGTTTAATTAAAAGATCCAATAGATTTTTCTGTTGTTCTGTCTGTTTTCCAATAGATGGAAATGCATATTCACATAGAGTGCCATCAAAATCGACTGCTATAACTAATTGTTTCATATATTTTATTGTTTATTACTTTTGTTAATTAATTCTTTTGCGTTTAAAAATGCAAGTTTGATTAATTCATCATTGTTATAGAAATCATTTGATATGATGAATTCTTCAATTAAATCCCTAGCAAATGTTCCGATTGACACACCATTAATTCTTACACCTGCTTTTTCAGCCAATTCTTTACTAAATGAATTTGTTCCTCCTGAAATTAGGAGTGGAATATTATCTATATCATTTATATCTTTATAAATTTTCTTTGAAGATATCTTTGGTTTTCCGAGCTTATCTACACCACGTTTTTTATCAATCCTCATGTTGAATTTCTTATTTACAACATCCGCACATGCAATTGCTTGTAAAGTGGTGTTATAATCGTCTTCTCCGCCACTCATGGGATATCCATCTGCCTGAATCATTAAACGATTGCCTGATACTTTTTTTGCTTCTTGAATTCTATGTTCAAGTCTCAGATTTCCAAGATTCAATCTATCCAAACACATAGAATTGTAATTTGTTGGATTGATTTCGTTAATAAGTTTCCATTCCTGTAATGTGATATCATCCTCACCAACTGCTGCATGGAGTTCAAATAACTCTGCTCCCGCATCCATACATTTTGGTAATAGTTTGTTTACTTCTCTTGCATTATGTCGGTATGATATGATATCTGACTTTGGACAAATACTGCTACATTTACCACATCCAATGCAAAGATCTTTAATAACAATTTCTTTTGATTGATCTTCCAATTCAAATGATCCATTTAGATTTTTAAAAAAGTCTAAATTTTTAGTAAAGTTTTTTGGAATTGCGTCGGTTGGACATATAGGAATACATAATGTACATGAAATACATTTATTTGGATCGATAAATGATTTTCTTACATGTGGATCTCCTGGCATACCAACGCTAACCATAATATATGGTCTATGTTCAATTGTTACATTTAACTTATGAGCATATTCATATGCCAAATTAATTCCTTCCATTGCAGATTTTACAATATCAACATTAGCAGATACATCTAAAATTTTGGTACCTGCTAAAGTATAAATAAAAGCCAATTTTTTTACTTGACTTTTATCTTCGTTTCCTGCTCCACATATCATTTTAAAACATTGTTCTTTGTGAATAATGTCTTGTAAGATTTCAAATCGTGTTTTCATTTTATTATCTACTAATCAATGACTGTATTCTGTCATTTAAATCCGTGACTGTCAATATAATGTTATTTCTTTTATATTTTAACTATCATTTCTTTTTCAAATTCTTCTTTTGATAAAAACGGTGACATATTTTCTAATGGTTGTGAAATAAGTTTGCCATCTTCAGTTTTAATAGTAGCAGATGTCGGATATATTTCTTCATCTGAAGGACACATGATTTCACATAAATACGGACCATTATAACTTATAATAGTTTCTAAATTATCATTTAATTCTTTAATATTAAGTATTCTTTTAAATTTTATTCCATATGCATTAGCTATTTTTTCGGGATCAGGAAATGAAATTCCAGAATTTTCATCCACTCCAGAAAAGTTTTTATTGAAAAATTTTATTTGTGTATTTTTTATACATAAATAACCACCGTTGTTCAATATAAACATTTTTATAGGTAATTTGTTTTGAATAATAGTTTGTAATTCTTGAATATTAAATTGAAAAGATCCTTCTCCTGTTACTCCGATTACATTTTCATTTTTAACACCAAGACTAACTCCTATACATCCTGGGATCATAAATCCCATTTCGCCTTGCGCTGCAGGTACTATTAATCTATTATTTATTAAACTTTGACATAAAACATAATTCGCAGAACCAGCATCTGTTACTACAACCGATTTGATATTTTTAGTTATTTCTCCTAATTTTTTGGAAAAAGAATACATGTTTAAATTGTCAATGTCTTTTCTATCAAATGTATTCCATTTATTTTTCCACGATTGACATTTTTCTATCCAATTAACCGGAACTTTATAATCTAAATCTAGATTTAATGATAAAAAATCAGAAATATCTTGGTTGATTATATCATCAATTTTTACCGTATTTTTTGAATGTTCATTTTTATCAATATCAATTGCAATTATTTTTGCTTCTCTTCCGAACAGATGATATTGAAATCCTGTTGCAGGAATACTCAAAGAGCTACCAATTGATATTATCAAATCAGAATTTGCTACTGCAAAATTTCCTGCTCTAGTTCCTTTTAGGCCTATTCTTCCTACATAAAGAGAATGATTTTCTTCCAATATATTTATTCCTAGAAATGTACATGCTACTGGGATTTGATATTTCTCTACAAATTTTGTAAATTTTTCTTTACAATCGGCCAAATATACACCGTTTCCAGCTATAATAATTGGTCTTTTTGATTCAAATAAATATTTTTTGAATGTATCTGATTCTTTTAATTCTAGTAAATTATTCTCAGGTTGAAAATGATTAAGATTATCTTCTTCAATATAAGAAGATTGTATATCTAAAGGAACATCAATCCAAACTGGTCCGTGTCTTCCCGTTGAACAAATGTGATATGCTTTTTCTAATTCATATGCAATATCATTTGCATTTTCAATCATAGTAGAATATTTTGTAATAGAGTTTATTATTTTTACTATGTTTACTTCTTGTATTCCCAATTTTCTTAATGGTATATTTTTTAAATATGTGGTATCTTTTTTATTTACTTGTCCAGATATTACTATTAGTTTGTGACTATCTTGCCATGCATCAAGAAGTCCAGTTATTACATTGGTGCCTCCACATCCTGACGTAGGTATTACTAAAGATACTTCATTTGTAAGTTTAGTATATCCTACTGCTGCCATTGCACATGACTGTTCATGGTGACAAAATACAGGTTTTATATTGCTTTTTGCAATAGAATCATTTAAAAACATTGCTCCTCCGCCAGGAACTTGAAATGCGTATTTAATGCCTTTATTTTCTAAAAATTTGACAATATAATCTGAAACTCTAATCTTGTTCATAATTTTAATGATTCATCAATAAATTAAATATCATACAATGAAATTAATAATTTACCATATAAAATTATTTTTATAATGATTTACAATTTCTTTTAATTCAGTGTCGAATTTACAAATTGGTTCCCATCCTAATGAACGTAATTTATTATCATTCAATGCATATCTTACATCTTGTCCTACACGTTGTATAGAAAAATCTAAATATTTTTCTTTATAATCAGATGGCAATTCTCCTAAATATTCTTTAATTATTTTCTCTACTGTAATTATGTTTGATTGTTCAAATCCTCCGGCAATATTATAAATGTCATTTTCAACACCGGATTCTATGATCTTTATAATTCCTCTCGCAGTATCTTTTGCATGTAACCAATTTCTAATTGGAGTGCCGTTATTGTGAAGTGGTACTTTTCTGCCTAAAGTAATATATTTACATGTTTTTGGTATTAATTTTTCGACATATTGTCCAATACCGTAATTATTTGTTGGTCTAACGATTACATATTTTACATCATATGTTCGTGCCCATGCCAATATTAACTGATCTGCTGCCGCTTTTGTTGCTGCATATGGATTACTTGGTTTCAATATATCAGTTTCAATGTGGTTGCCTTGTTCGATATCACCATAAACTTCATCTGTACTAAAATGTATTAATAATGGTTTTACTTGACCTTGTTTATTATAGTTTTTTAATAACTCTAGTATATTGTGTACACCGTTAATATTAGAGTGAACAAAGTCGTCACTTTTTCTAATTGAATTGTCTACATGTGATTCCGCAGCAACATTAATGAAATAGTCACAATCTATCAATCTATCTAAATCATTTATATCAGTCTGATCAAAACTAAAATTTTTATATTTATTGAATTCTTTTAGAATGTCTGGTTGGGCAGCATATGTAATTTTATCAATTCCTTTAACATACCACCCTTTATCTAGACATTCTCTAGTAACATAAGATCCAATAAAACCCAGACATCCTGTAATATATACAATTTTTTGATTTGACATAATGATTTATGTATATACATATATATACATATATTAGAAACTTTTTTTTAAATTGTCTTGAAATATGATTCTACGATACTTTGTACGTAATCTAATTGGGTAGAAGTAATTACAGGACTAGTTCCAAGAAAGAATGTATCGGTAGTAATTTTCCTTGCGTTTGGATACTTTGTAATAACTTCATTTTTATCGATTAGTCCATTATATGCTGGTTGTAACATAATATTGCCAGCAAAATATGGTCTGGTTTGAATTTTATTTGATTCTAAAAATCCAACAATATCTTTTCTTTTGAATTTAGAATTATCTTTAATTGTTACTGCAAACGCAAACCAACTTGGATCGGATAAATCAGTTGCTTTTGGTAGAATGAAAAACTCTTCATATGGTTTAAAAATGTTAACTAACCTTGAATGATTTTCCTTTCTTCTACGATGAATTTCAGGCAATTTCTTCATTTGTTCTAAACCGATAGAAGCTTGTAATTCAATTGGTTTTAGATTATATCCGATTTCGTCATAAACGTATTTATGGTCAAAGATCTCATCTGGAAGTTCAGGTAACCAATTAGAAAATCTATTTCCACAACTACCATTTTTTAGTAGATTTGCTTTTTTACCAACACAATAACATCCACGACCCCATTCACGGAAACTACGAGTAACAATTTCTTGAATTTTTGTATTACATACAACAAATCCACCTTCACCCATAGTCATGTGATGTGCAGGATAGAAACTGCAACTTGCTAGTTCTCCAAAACTACCAAGTGGTTTACCATTATAAGTTGAACCAAGCGCATCACAACAGTCTTCCAATAGAATTAAATTGTATTGTTTAACTATTTCCATCAAACGGTTCATATTGGGTGGGTTGCCCAACACATGAGCAAATGTAATGATTTTTGCTCCTTTCTTTGCTACTTCTTCAACTTGATCTAAGTTGAGGTTTAATGTATCTAAATCAATATCAACAAATACTGGTTCAAATCCTACTTGGAAAATAGGATTTAAAGTAGTAGGAAATCCTGCAATAGGAGTAATTACTTTGGTTCCTTTAGGGAGATTATATAGTCTTTTTGATGTCATTGATAACATCATTAATAAGTTAGAGCTACTTCCACTATTTGTTAAAATTCCATATTCTTTATTAAATAATTTTGGAAAATGAGTTTCGAATGTAATTGCATCTTGTCCTAAGACCAACCATTCATTCAACAGCGATTTAACTGCGGCAATATATTCTTTTTCATCGAAGAATGGACCTGCATATTGCACCCAATCTTTTCCTGCTTCCCATTTTTTATTAGAGTGTTTTTCTAAAAAATAAGTTTTTATTGAATTTAGTATTTCTTCCATATTATATGTCTATATTAAAAAACGAATCACCGTCACATTTTTCTCTAAAAAATTTTACAGTTTCTTTATTGAATAAAATTGTTTTTATTATTTTTGTTAGTTCTTCAAATTTTTCATTGGATCTGCCATGCATGCCTTCTGCTAGATGCCAAACTTTAATGTGTTTGTCATCCGGTGTAAACAGTTTATTGTCCTTTACATAATATCTTGAAATATAACTTTGTCCATTATTATTTTTTGCTAATTGAAAAATTTGTTCTGTAAAATTTACCCCCTTTGATCTTACATTATAAGACACTTCACTTAAAGGCCACGGACCATCTAAGATTTTATATGTAAATGTTCCATGCGACCATAATAATTCGTTTAATGCGCCTTGATCTCCAAAATAATTTGGATGAATAATTGTAAGTTCTAAAGCTTTTTCTAACGCTTTTATATTGTTAAAACATACGACTCCAGAATTTATATTAGCGCTGTCTTTAATAGTAATATTATTTTCAAATTCTAAAGTAAAATGAGGACTTGTAAAATATTCATTTCCTTCTTGGATATTATAATTTAAACTAACTAATATATCATGTTCGTTATTGTCAATCATTTCATCAAGTCTAGAACATGTAATTGTATCTACATCTAAAATTATTAATTTATCGGCTTTGAAATATTTCATTACTTCTAATCCGAGATTAAATTTCTGACCAATTGGACTATTAATTAGTTTACATCCAAATAATTTTATATAATCTAATATATTATCGTCATTTAAATATACAACTTCAATATCCGGATTCCATTTTTTAAAACTATTGATCGCAAGATCGCAATATTCTTTATATCTTTTTTGATCATTGTTACTGAATCCGATTTTTTTATATCCTTCTATTTCAGATGTGATTTCTAAAAATTTTTCCGTGGTGACATTACAAAATAATGTAATAATTTTCATTTTTGAATTTTTCCTATTTTATGTTGGTGAATATAGTTTGTTGTAAAATAATGGATTTATATTAGTAGTGCAATTGTCATACATACAATTTCCCTCTAATTTATCTGGTTGATTTTTGTCTGGGTGTAACGATGTTACAATTTTTAACAGTTCGTCTAAATGATGTTTGTTTTCCGTAAACATCATATTAATGTAATTTTCCAATGTAAGTATATTTCTCATAAATTATTTATTTCTATAAATTCTTTTAAAACATTTCTAAATCTATCAAAAATATTAGAATAGTTTTTGGCTAAAATAAAATTTTTTTCTATAGATTCTTTCTTTGACAGATAGAATTCTGGTGTCAGATTGTTAACAACATCTATTATTTGATCTTCGTTTTTACAATAAATGATACTATTCATATCATATCCCAATTCTTCTAAATTAGGACATCCCCAATAAATTGGAATTGTTTTTGATAAAAACGCATCGATTATTTTTTCAGTATGATATCCATTATTATTGGAATTTTCTATACAAATAGAAAACATACTATTCCATAACTTTTTCTTTTCATGGCCAGGAGAACATCCTGTATATTGTATAATAGTATGATGTCCGTTGTTATATGTATAATCGTCCAAAGTGTAATGCCATTGTTTTGGTATTTTTATTTTGTGTCCTAGATTATATAATCTATGTCTTAAATGATGTCCTTCTATCATTTTTTTAGCACCGCATAAGAAAGAAACTTCAAACTTTTTTTCTATATTATCTACATTATTTATATATTCTTCATCTAACCAACTAACACCAAACGGAAAAAACATAGAATTATCACAACTATTTAATATAGTTTCGCCCCATGTTAATATTGCATCAAACAAATGATTATTTGCTTTAACAAAATCGTGTATTCCAAACAATTGATTTGGTTCAAGAACTACCATAATATTGATAGGATTTAACCTCAATTCTTCGATTGATTTTGGTGGACTATCAATGAATATAGTAACATTTTTATCTAATAACTCTGGAGAATTTGTTTTTATATTATTATAAAAATCATCTCCATTCATGAAATTGCAAAATATTTTTAACATAATTTATAATGAATATGATGGGTGAACTTTTAGGTATTGACTAATAATAGCTTCTTCGACAATAGAATCTACTGGAAATCCGTCAAAGTAGATAAAGTTAAGAACTGATTGAATTTTATATTGAATCATAGTTTCTTCGTCGATATTGTCATTTCTATTTATTTTAGAAACTCTATTTTTCCAAAACATAGGAATGTCTTCTATCATCCATTTATAATCTGTACCTTTTATATCATCTGCGAAATAGTCTTTTGATGTTGGATTAAAGTTTGTAATAGATACATCTGGGTTTCTTGAATCGAATCCATAATCAATTTTAATTTGATTTTCAAAAAATCCTTGGGGTATTTCAATTGCCGGACATTTATTATTTAATATAGGTGGGTTACAATGTTGATATCCATCAAAGTGTCTGGATTGTTCTTTGATTGGTATATACATTTTATGTATGGGTACAGGTTTTATTTCTGCTAATCCAATACCAAAATAATCAGGTCTAGGCAATTTATATTGATTAAAATTGCCTTTGAACCACCAATTTTTGTATAGTTCTTTTGTTATAATTTGAATACTATCAAAACAATTATTTTTTATTGTAATGCAATTTTCTTCAAATTTATAACTTTTGGAGTCAAATGGAGGTGAACTTCCTCCAAATTTAGCAGTTCTTATACATTCTGGCCAATGACTATATCCCATACTGATGTATTCTTCGTAGTCATTTTCCATTTTATTAACAATATCAGTCAAATGAGAATTATCACTATCAATAAAAATATGATCGTGATTACAGTAAAACCATATTAAACGATCATTTAATAAATCATACGATTCAATCCAATCATTTTGATAAACATTTCGTTTCCAATCTAATACTAAAGGAATATTTTTAAATTCTTCTTTTATAAATTGACTTAATTCTTCTTTTCGGTGTATATAACACTCATCAAGTTCAATTTTAAGAATTGCTTTAGACCAATTATATATTTTTGATGTACTTGCTAAAGAATACTTAAAAATATCAAAGTTATTGAATGGTCGTAGATTGCCACGATTTAAATATCCTTTTCCAATTTTAGGTTTTGTTTCTGTAATAAATGTGTTGCAGAAATAAATCATAGATCTACATTTTTAATTCCTTCATTTCTAACTACATTTACCGAATACGCAGTAATCATGCCGTCTGGTTTTATATCGTTTATTACTACTCTTGGACCTCTTCCAATGCCCATAATCAAATGATCATAAAATATACCAGATTCTCGTAACTGTTTAACTGTAACTTCTCTATTACTTTCTCTTCTTCCAGTGGTTAAAATAATAGTATATCCTTTTTTATTCCATTCTAATAACTTTTCAATGGTTCCGTCTAAAACCTCCATTTTATGAGAAGGTAAAGATGTTTTACTAGGATTTTCATGTTTAACTAATGTACCGTCTATATCAAGAAATACTGTTTTGACATCAATCTTTTCCATATAACTCTTTTAATTTATCTTTTATATTATTTTTAATGATATTGTCAATATCAAATCTAACATTTTTCTTTATCTGATCTACAAAACTGTTAGTTGATAATACATAGTGTCCGCAGATATTAATCAATTGTTTTTTATTGGTGAAAGGATCAAAAGTTTTGTTTACCCATTTTTCCCATTTTTTTGATTCGTGACATATGTCAAAAAAAGTCTCAAATAACAAATCGTTATTATTTATTTCTTGTAAATATGTTTTAGTTTCTATTTGACCAAATTCTGGTGCAATGTTGATCGAATCTAATCCACATTCAAATTTTTCAAAAATAAGAAAAACAGGCAAATAATCGCCATTGTGTTCTTTTGATAAAAGATTATATTTTTTACATACTGAAACCATATCTAATAATCTTTGTTTATCATAAGATCCCGTATTTTTTGTTTCTTTTAAAGAAGTTCCGCTTTGAATTACTGCAAATTTTATTCTATCAAATTTTTCAACAGATAAATGTTTTTTCAAATATTCAATCAACTCTTCCAATTGATGGGATTCATATTTAAAAATAGACTCCTCGGTACCTACTTCATATATTATGTTATTGTTTATATCAAAACAATGATCAATTAAGTTTCTTGTATTTATACATCCTTCTTTAAAAGATTTTGATATTTTCCACGGATCTATATGGATCGCATCGAAATAGTTTGCATCATGAATTAATGATGTTAATCCATCATCATGGTGTAATCCTTGTCCTGGTCCACCATGATCTCTTTTTAATAAAATATTACTGGATCGATCTCTTACATATTTAGAAAAAACTTCAGTGGTCCAATGATTTACATATCCTCCGATATAATCTACTTGTCTTCTAGATGGAATAAAAATCAAATGTTTATCGTTTTCGTTTGCATATTCAATACAAGCGTCAACGATGTTCTTTGACATCACTCCTATTCCATATTTATACTTCATATTTTATTCCGGTATATATTTCAAACTGTTTCATTGCTTGGTTTAAATGAAATAAATTTCCAGTATCAGTTCCTACAATACAATCGATGAAATTGTTGGAATTATCAAATACGATGTTAGTTACTGGTGTACAATTGAATATTAAACTATTTTTTAGTAAATTCAAGTGGTTCCAGTTATTCCTAGTAATATTGTTTACTAAAAATCCCATTTCTTTTGATTTAGATATTACAGCATTGGCTAATCCGCCGTTTCCAAGAATAAAAATTTCTTTGAATTTATCTAATTTAGGTTCTAAAATTTTTTCAGTTGCATAGTAATCGGTATTATATCCGATCATTTTGTTGCTTTCAAATAATATAGTATTTACTGATTTGCTGTTTATTGCACTTATATCTTTTCTGTCTACCAATTCAAATGCAATTTTTTTATAAGGCATAGCAATTGCACATCCTGAAAAATTTAAATATCTTGCACTATTTAGTGCATTTTCAATATTATCTACTGAAAAAGATTTATAAATAGCGTTAATATTAAATTTTTTAAATGCGGGATTAAAGAATTCACATCCTTTATTTCCCGCATTTTTACTGAATGAACAATAGATTTTAGTATCCTTATTTACTAATAGACTCATATAACATTTCTGTTGACATAAACCACAACATTTTATTAAATTTGTTGCTATGAAGAGGAGACATATTTAAATATATCAAACCAGTTATCATTTTTATTTTATTTATGTCATAGTTGTTATTAACTAACCAATTTTCATAATTCTTTGTGAATTCTTGTAACTGAACTGTGCTTTCATATGAATAATTTACAGTCGATACTCCTTCTACAATATTAATTGAATCATCGTTTTTAAGTATATTATATGGCAAGATGCACCCACCATACATTTTTGATAGATCGTAATACAAATCACCACCATCAACTGATCCAGCAAAAGACTCCCTCCAATCAATATAAGTGAATTTATCAAATGTTGAATTATAAATTACATTATCAAATTGAAGGTCTCCGTGAAATACACTGTAGAAAGAGTTTTCTTTTAATGAATTGAAATCAACATTTGAAAGTATTTCCTTTAGAGAAGGATATTTCTTTGAATTAATTTCAAATGATTTATTGAAATAATCTTCGCCATACTTTTTTAAGAATGCATCTTTTCGTGAATTAGTTTTATCAATATAGAAAGAGTCAATTAAAGATTGATTTTTCCACTTGGATGATTCATCGATTACATTTTTATAGAATGACAAGAACTTATTAAATATTGTTACTGAATTGTATTCATATAAGGTTATACCGTCTTCCCAATCATAAGAAATGAAATTATTAGTAAGTTTGAAGTTGTTTGGTACTAACTTGTGCAATCTACATGCACGTTCACCTCTATTTTTTGTAATGGTCTGATCGGAGTTAAATTTCAAAAATTTATTTCCGATTTTATATGTAACTTCATCAATTTCTTTATGTAAAGAAAGCGGAGAATCTTTGAAGTGTTCTTTTGCTTTTTCAATATCATCCAAATTGCCGGTATCAAACCATTTTAATTCTTTTGCTTTTAGTGTAGGATATACACTTGGATTGTACCATGCAGAGACTAGTTCTGTATCTAAATCTGACGATCCTAATTGTTTCCAGAAAATTTCATAATCCCAGATAGATGCTAATCCAATAAAAGCATAATCAAATCCGTTCTCCGATTTATTTACGAAACTTGTTATATTATTATTTTCGTCTACTTTAGCAGTAGAGTATTTTTCTGGATAACTGGTTTGATGTACACCGATCCAATTTCCGTCTAATTTAGGCATTTCAGAATCAATCAAACAATCAGCAGTAGTAATATAGAAAGGACGTTGTAGATATTCCTTACATTTAAACGCAGAATATCCTGGTCCAATCTTTGAATCTTCCCATTTATCTACTTCTACAAAAGTAAATTTTCTTTGTGGATATGTAAGTTTACAATATTCAATCAACGAGTCTTTTTTATATCCAACTGCAACTACAATATCATAGTTTTCTGGAAATTTTTCAATGATATGTGAAATAATTGCTTTATTGTTTATAGAAACCAACGCTTTATTTTTTGATTTGGTGTGATGTTTTAATCTAGTTCCAAGACCTGCTGCTAGAATTAATACTGCTGGAGAAGAGTGTTCTCCTTCTATTTTTCCGTCTTTACGATTTGCATCATCTTCTAAACGAATTACATCATCTACTTCTGGTGTAGATACTTCTTGAAGAATAATATCAGTCAATGCAATTACTCTATGTTTCTTTGGTGGAGTAACATTAAAATAATCACCAGCAGACATCATTTTCTTTTCAACTATACCGTCGTCATTTTCCAGCCAAACCTCAGCATTGCCGGAAATTATATAGTTAGTTTCACGCTTTTTAACATGATATTGATAACTTGTTTTGTAACCTGCATTGATGTAAATTCTTTTATAGCAATAAACATCGTTTAATTCTAACCATTCTTCTTTGCCCCAAGGTTTAATTATTGTTTTCATATTTTTATTTAATGTACGCCACTATTCTGTAATTTTCGTATACATCATTATTTGATTCATTCAATGCATTTTCGTATTGAAGTGAATAGTTAGGATTTATTTCTAACAATTTTTGTTCAACTTCGTTTTGATTAAAATAAATTGGAATATCATCGATTATGATTGTATTTGTTTTTATTTGATGATTTTTTATTTGATTTAATTCTTCCCACAAAGGATATCCGCTAATTCCATCAGGATGACCATCTAACCAAAATAAAGCAGATTCGTCAATTAACTTTAACATTCTATCCATCCATACATTGGAATCTCCAAAAAATAGATGAACTTTTCCTTTGCTTATTTCTTTAATAAACTTGTCAAAACAATTTAAATAAAAGTTTTGATCAATTTCTACTGAAATTATTTTAGAAAAGTTTAATTCTAATGCTGTATCAATTGATTCTCCTTTATGTGTTCCGGTTTCAAAAAAAACAGTATGATTTTTTTTATATTTTGAAAATATGTCTTTTTTTGATAAACCTATTGTTCCTTTAGGAGCTAAGATTTCTTTGTGTGTTTTATAAACCATAAATTACATTAATTTTGAAATCCAATTGAATGTTTTCTCAATTCCTACCTTTAGTGGTTGTGATGGTTCCCATCCCATTTTTTCACGGTATAATGTATTATCAGAATTTCTTCCTCTTACACCTGTTGGACATTTAAACCCATACTTTTGACGAAATTCTTCGCCAGCAAGGTTTTTAATCTTTATATTTTTACCCGTCAAATCGATTGCAATTTGTGCTAATTGATTAATTGTTACCATTTCTTCGGAGCCAATATTTACTGGTCCCAAGAAGTTATCTTGTCTCATAAATCTTAATACTGCTTCTATACAATCATCAATATATAAGAATGAACGAGTTTGTAATCCATCTCCCCAAACTTCAATTTCACTATTGTCTGAAGATTCAAGAGCTTTTCTACACATTGCTGCAGGTGCTTTTTCTTTTCCACCTTTATATGTACCACATGGACCAAAGATATTATGGAATCTAGCAATTCTTACATCTAACTTATGGTTTCTGTTATATGCCAAATATAATCTCTCACTAAATAGTTTTTCCCATCCATACTCACTGTCGGGTTCTGCAGGATATGCATCTTTTTCTGCACATTTTGGATTATTTGGGTCCATTTGATTATATTCTGGATATGCACATGCACTTGAAGAATAAAATACTTTCTTTACTTTTTTCTTTGTACATTCATGAACAACATTTAAATTAATTAATGCGGAATTATGCATTACATTTGCATCATTTTGACCTGTGAAAATGTATAATGCTCCGCCCATATCAGCGGCTAATTGATATACTTCATCGGCATTTTCTGGAATTACTGATTTTACTACATTTGGATCGGTGAGATCGCCAAGTACAAAATCATCGGCGTAATTGTGATACTCATTGTTTTTAATATCAACACCACGAACCCAATAACCTTCTTGTTTTAGTCTTTTAACTAAATGTCCTCCAATAAATCCTCCCGCACCTAATACGACTGCAATTTTTTGTTGATTATTCATACTTTAAATCCTTTGTTTTCTTCTTCTGTAAACAATTTATTATACTTAATATTTGTTTCTATTTGTTTTTCTATTGTCTTATTATGATGTAAAGATAGTTCATATACTGCCGGTAAATGAACATATGTTTTTGCACCTTCTACTTTTTCATGTAATCTGCGTTTCCATTCAATATAAGATACATTTTTAAATAATCTACCTTGTGGATCTGGCCAATTAACAATCAATCTATCTTCATAAGATGTTAATCTCCAACCCCATTGTTTGGAATTTTCATGATTTACACCTTTGAAATCATTTATACGAGGAATCCAAAATAAGTCAACATCATTATTTAATTGAATTAATTCATTTAACGATTCCAATAATGTTTCAGACGGTAATTCATCATCATCAATTTGGAAAATATATTCTCCTTTACATTGACTTTTACCATAGTTTTTATGTTCACTATAGTTTTTATTCAATTCGTGTTTGTATACCTTGAAAAAACTATTGTTAGATACATTATTTAATACTTCTAATGTTTCAATGTTATCACTATAATCGTCTAATATGACACATTCATTATTTTGTCCATATTTGTATAGTCTGTCTAATAGAATTTGAAGTTCAAATCCTGTATTTTTACATGTAACTAGATATGATACAAATGGTGTTGACATATATTAGGATACCTTGCTTATTTTAGGAAGTTCAATTTTTTTCAATTTAGGCAATACGATTTTCTTTTCTACTGCAAATTCCGGAACATATTTGTCCAAAATTCCCCACAATTTTGCATCCATCGATTGTAGACTAAACTTTTCCATATTTTCAAGACGAAGTTGTTCTGCCTTATCGGTGTATGATTGGTTATAACTGTGATAATACTGTTTGAATTTATCTTCTGCCAATCCATAAGCAACATAAAACCAACTGGATTCTTTAATCAACCAATCATTTGCAGATTCAGGATGAATTTGTTTGAGTGAACCTTCAAAGAAAGATGTATACTTAGGATTTAAGAAATCCAAATGTCCACTCCAATTAGATGACAATACTGGTTTACCACTCAATGAAGCCAACAACAATGGATGTCCGAATCCTTCACCATGAGTAAAACTAACATGTACTTTTACTTTGTCATGATTTAACAAAGCATTCATTTCGATAGGAGTTAATTCCCCATGAAGTAGATATACATTAGGACAGTTATCACCAACTTCTGCTTGAATTTGTTTAATTCTATTTAGAATTTCATCACGATCAACAACCGAGAAATTTACCCCGCTTGTTTTTAACAACAAACATGGTCTATTTTCTGGAGACTTATTTTTAAATGCATTGCTAAATGTCTTAATAAGATTTCCAATGTCTTTGCGATCATTATACAAACTTCTATGTGTCCATTGTCCTACAAACAAGAACGCAAACTTTTCGGGAATTGATGATAAAACATTTTCAATTGATTCGACTTTTTCATCGGTTTTTTTATAGATGTTTGTATCTGCACCCCAGAAACATACTTCCATTGGTTTATCACTTTTAAGAAGTTCTTTTCTACCATCTTCGAATTGTTTTTGATATTGTGCAGATTCAAATACTTTTTTAACATGATTACTGGTGACAATATTCATGTTCATTCTATTTAATCCATCAACGAATTGACCAGACGCCATAGTAGTTTCAATTCCGGCAGTAATACCAATATTATATTTTCCTGCTGGTTGAAATTCATTTGGAATACTGATTTGAATGAATAAATCTGGTTGTTTATTCAAAGGTTGATTGAGAAACATTGTTGCCAATTGTCTGTCCTCTTCAGTAGACAAATCATCAATTGTTGTCTTAGATGGACATCCACCCCAACGAGTAGGATTGATTTTTACATCATATTTACCATATCTAACAAGACTTTTTGCTAGATCGGTTGCCAAATCGCCATATCCACTTCTATTGAAGATTGGACCTTGAATTACACATAATGGTTTACTCATAAATTTATCCTAATTGTCTTTCTCTTTCTTTGATTGAATCTACATATTTTTTTGATGGAGTGGTAATATTTCCACTAATTTTTTCATACAAATCCGCAATATTTTTCATTGTTTGTTTAGTATTATCAGTTGATTTAGTATCAGTGCTACCAAATCCACCTTCGCCTCTATTAGTAGAATCTAATTCGTCTACCAAAACAAACTCTACATTTTCAACTTTTGTTACTTTGAGTTGACAAACTTTATCACCTTTATTATAAAGTTTTTCAACATTTGGTTTTCCTACTATAAAGTTATATAACGGAGACCCATCATTGGATATGTGGGGATATATACTATAATCCTCTGGTTGCCAAATGTACTTGAAACGAAGTAATACTTCACCACGATAATCTGCGTCAATTAATCCAATACAGTTGGCTAATACTAAATTATACTTACTAACACTACTACGAGGAAATGCTAGAATATCATAATCCAAATCAGTATAACCAAAGTTACTGAATTGCCGATCTTTTAGAACTGCCAACTTAAGATTGGTTTTATATTGAATATAATCGATTCGTTTATATGTACCATTCTCATACTGATCACCAACGATTTCTGGATCACTTGTAACAACTACATCAAAACCAGTAGCTCTATCAGTACCTTTCTTTGGTAGATTATCAGTAGACTGATATGTATCATTCTTTAATACTTGAATCTTCATAGTTTAGCTATTGTAGTATTGATTTCATTTTTCAATTTGTCAATATCAATCTTTGGAATTTCTACACCAATACTATTATGTGGTTGATAATTTCCTACATGATCTTTAACAGTAAACAAATCAAAGCCAGAATCAGGAACAAAGTTATTAATAGTATAATCCATTGCTTTAATGAATTGATCACACATATTCTTGGCATTGATACCACCTTCATTCATTGCCCAACGACGACCTTCCAAACCACACTTTTCTCGTTGTTCTGAAGACATTAAATACCAATACATGATTGCTTCAGCAGATTCTTCCCATGTACATACATCATCAAAGATATATGGTGTAGGTACACTTCCTTGAATTGTTTTAACACATGGCCAAATTGGCTTTGCCCATACACCATGATTTCTATATTTACCCACACTGTTAGTGCCAAAGTTCAAATCAAATTCCAATGGTTTACCATTATCATCTACTTGTCCAATTTGATCTTGTAGTCCACCAGTAACATTAACAATTACTGGAGTACCACACATAATTGATTCGGCAATACTCAATCCAAATCCTTCATTTGAACTGGTTAGAATTGTTACATCTGCAATATTATACATTGCACACATTTCTTCTGGACTAATCTTATGTTCAACAAATACAACATCATAATTAGGACACAATGCTTTAATTACTTCAGGTAAGTCTGTACCAGCATCTTGTACTTTTTCAGTATGTAATACAAACACACACTTAGCAGCTTGTTCTGGTGTAAGATTATCACAAAAAGCTCTAAAAGCTAATACAGCATTACTAGTTTTCTTTCGTTGTACATTACGACTATTGTAAAATAATACAAAGTCATATTGTTTGTCACCAAATAATTGTTTTTTCTTTTCTTTAATAATCTTTTCAGTAGAACTCAATGGTCTAAATACATCACTGTTAATACCGTGAGGAACTAAATGTAACAAATGTTTTTTATTTTTAAATGGCATAACTTTATTAAGCTGGTTGGTTGTTTACTTCGTCTAGTGAAAAACAGTTTTCTGCTCCTAATACATGTTTAGCAATATTATTTGATTGTTTACTAATAGCAAACAATGCATCACAACTCTGATAGAACGGTCTATTCCACATAGGATATGGCAAATCGTCCCAAATATGAAGATATGTTAGTGGAATCTTTGCACGAACTTGTTTTTCAATTGTATATAACCATCCCCAGAATCTAGGATCGGTGAAATGCATAATTGCATCTGGTTTTTCTGCTTGCATAACAGCAAATAATATTTGATCATTACCATAACCATCAGTAGGATACAATTTAACATAAGCATCTGGCACTTTAACCATATCTCTCGTTGCTTGACTTAAATCAACAACTTTATTTGCTTCTGGATGTTTAATTGCTCCTGCAATTTGAACCCAGTCATAATGATGAACAGTACCCAAAACCAATTCTCTGGACATAGTAGCAATACCACTATGCATTCGTAAATCATCTGACAATAATAGAATTTTCTTTTTACTCATACTTTTTTAGATCCTGAAATGTTTAAAACTGTTTGTTGTGACGCTTCACTTAATACCGGCAATATAAAATTATAAAGTTTATCTCTAAACTCTTTGTCGTTCATATACAAATACATTGAACGACTTACTAAATCTTGTAAATTGAACTTACTCTTAATATTGTCGATCTTAAATGAATCATATAACTGTTTGTTTACCTTTATTGTTGTTATACTATCATACTTCATACAACATATATGTATATGTATATATACATATATATTAATTTTAATTCAACAATTTATCTTCTTTACCATCACAGTTTACTTTGTGATGTGAACAGTATTTACAATTCTTCTTTGCTTTACCAGGAATCTTTGGATATGAACCACTTACATTATATGTTCCATCTACCGTAAAACACTCTGTAACAAATGTACCAAAATCATTAATGGTAGATATTACCGCTTGTTTATTATTCATTGGTTCAAAGATTTGAATACGACTTTGTGGGAAATCCACATTTTCATATAGTTTTCTCTTCAAGATAAAGAATTCTACTTCAATCATGTTCAAATCTACAGCGAACTTCTTCGCATAAAATGCTTTATATAGTAAGATCTGACTAAACTTCGCTGGATCTTCCTTTTGATACTTATTCCATCCATTAGAACTGGTTTTAAAGTCATAAATCTTATATTTGCCAGTTTCTTTATCTTTAAGAACCAAGTCTAGATACGCAATAAAATCCACATTGTTTTTAATAGACATATCCAATGGTACTTCAATACCAATAAATTCATATTTTTGTGACGGAAAGTATTTGAGCCGATTCTTTGAACTTAGAAATGTCTTTAAAATATCTTCTCCGTCAAAGATAAATTCAGTGTATTCATCATCGGTAAATGTAAATTTACTATCCGGTTTACTTTTTTCTTTTACAATTTCATCTTCAAATTTAACTTTGAACAATTCATATAAATTAAGACTATCTGCTTTTTCAACAGATTCGGTATATAGTGTTTGTAAAAATGTTTGAATAGAATGATGAATTGCGGTACCAAAGAATATATTTAAACTAGCATCATAGATTCGTTTACCTTCCAGATAGTTAAGTTTCCAGCTATATGGACACTTCATCCACATAGAATACTGACTGAAACTTACTTTTTTCTTTTTTATTTCTTGATTTTCCATTTGAACACTTTACATTATAACTAAGATAAGTCAATTTATAACAACTATTTATTCTATATGAACAAAATTATAATTATTCTACTAAGCTGTGTGTCCTTGTTTGCCAATGAATTATTTTTATATGACGCAAACGAAAAGACCGAACTATCTGAAGTCGTTGATAACAAATTGAATGTACTTCCAACTACTAGTGGTAAAACATTCACTTTGTCAAATGGATTGTCCATTACCACCAAAACCAATGATTATGCCAACTATGTATTTCCACATCAAATTGCAGTAAATCAATTGGAAAATACATCTGTATATTTTAGCCAAACTCAAACAGTATATGAAAATGATTTCAAATTGCCAAATATCGTTAAAGTAAAGGAAAGTTTGTTTAATTTTACATTTGACGGAGAGATTTATTGTGTTAATGTAACCACTAATGTATATAACATCGGTACTGCTATGGGATTCATTAACTTCGGTAAAAGTAAATTCTTTGCTAAATCTGGTTCAAAATATACACACATATATGTAGTAGAAGGTAAAATTCTAGTATTGGATGGCAAATCCAGTAAAAAGAAAGAATTAAAAGAAGGTGATTATTTGGTTATTACACCACAAGTTAATTTAAGTCCTAGAAGCAATGTAGGTATTAGTACAGGTAATAGTTTCAGTGTCAAAGAAGTAGATGATGCAGAAAAAGAAATTCATACAAAAGAATTAGAAAAAATAAAAAATAAACTTGACAATGTTTTGTTCGTTAGTTATAGTACCAATATATTTGGTATTAAACTAAAATGACATTAGACCAGTTACACTCACTAACAGAAGACGAAGTTACAATGCTTTGGGGTATAGTCAATATGGGAAATCCTCCCGTATTAGCTGGCCATCAAATGGAACCTGTACTTTTTCCCTCTATAAAAGACCATAAACTCAGAGAAAGAGTGATTCAGTTTGACAAATATGTCAAACCAGAGTACATTGGTATATACACTTCACTTAGAAGTAAGTTGGGTTATTAATTATGTATCAAAATATATTCATCGACAAGAAGGAAAATGTTGTTCATTTGTGGGATGACGAAAAGGGTTATGTAACATTTCCATTCAGAAATTACGCATATAGAAAGAGTCCAAATGGTATTTATCGTTCAATTTATGGCGATAAACTAGAAAAGGTTTATAACTTCAATCCAAGAGATCCATCGTTGTTTGAAAGCGATGTTCCTATGGAAACTCGTATTCTAATTGATGCATATGAAGATAGTGATGAACCATCAAAGGGTCACCGTGTAGTAACAATCGATATCGAAGTTAGTTCCGAAGGTGGATTTCCAGTCATTGAAGAAGGTGATAAAGAAATCACTGCTATTGCTATTCATGATGATGCAACAAAACAATACACTGCGTTCATCTTAGATAAAGAAATGAAGTTGAAAGATAGTGTTAGTGACGGTGTTGAGATCAAATCTTATGATAACGAAGAATCATTATTGATGCATTTCTTTACCAAATGGGAAGAAATTCAACCAACTATTGTTACGGGTTGGAACATCGATAACTTTGATATGGTCTACTTATACAACCGTGCAAAGCGTGTTGTTGGTGAAACTAATGCCAAACGATTGAGTCCAATTGGAATTTGTTACTTTAATAAATTCTTGGAACGAATGTCCATTGCGGGTGTATCTTGTTTGGATTATATGATTCTATACAAGAAGTTCAGTGGTAAGAATGAACCAAGTTATGCTCTAGGTGCTATCGGAAAGAAGGTTGTTAATATCGATAAGATTAGTTATAAAGGCAGTTTAAATGATTTGTATAAAGAAGATATTAACAAGTACATTGAATATAATTTGAATGACGTTAAGATCGTTGTAGCTCTTGATAAGAAATTACAATTTATTGATCT
>Ga0208235_1000116_pt1 | contig 21884 bp, 24 predicted proteins | sample LakMenEpi22Oct12_FD_150727 | JGI IMG/M metagenome (GOLD analysis project Ga0208235, IMG submission 150727) | Freshwater microbial communities from Lake Mendota, WI - 22OCT2012 deep hole epilimnion (SPAdes) | ecosystem: Environmental > Aquatic > Freshwater > Lake > Epilimnion/Euphotic zone ... | reverse complement strand
AAAACATCCATGGGAACTGCGGACGCAATTCGCGCCACAGTAGATCTCGTTCAAGGGAAAACCCCCAGGAATTCTGCGGGTGATTGGGCGCTGGTAGGAACGCTATTTGTGCTCCTGCTTATAGCCCGTCGAGCCTATCTATAACGCCGATAAGTTACATTATGTAAAGCAAGAAAGGAATGAGCCAGGAAACGGCGCTCACACCCCTCCTATCTATAGTCATCCATCGGTGTGCAGGCACAGACCAGATTACGGTCTCCGTGTGCGCCATCAATGCGCGATACAGGTGGCCAGTACTTCATTCGAGAACCTATTGATTCACCTGCGACAAACCCTTGTATATCGACCGGATAACCGCCTTTTTCCCGGCTATAGCGTCTATCCCATTCACTGTTTACTACCGACAGCGCCGTATGAGGTGCATGGCGAAGCGCTGAATCCTCGATGCTGATCTTTCCATCGATAACCTCTTGAATCTCAGCTCTAATCGAAATCATGGCGTCAATAAATCTATGAATTTCACGAATATCTTCAGACTCCGTAGGTTCAATCATCAAGGTTCCAGCAACTGGGAATGACATTGTTGGTGCATGAAAACCGTAATCCATTAATCGTTTTGCGATGTCATCTACTGAGACTCCACAATCCTTAGTTAGTCCGCGGATATCCAAAATGCATTCATGTGCGATTCGACCGTTCGCACCCGTGTAAAGGATTGGATAAGAATCCTGCAACATTGAAGCAATGTAATTTGCCGACAAGATTGCAACTTGAGTTGCGTGGGTAAGTCCTTCTCCCCCTAGCAAGCGAATGTAAGCCCATGAAATAGGCAGGATGCTGGCTGATCCATACGGTGCACCTGAAATTGGTCCAGGTCCAGTTGTTGGCCCAGCTAAAACATCCATCGGATGGTTAGGTAAGAACGGAGCTAAGTGTGCGCGGGCGATAACTGGCCCTACGCCAGGTCCTCCTCCACCGTGTGGAATCGCAAAAGTCTTGTGCAGATTCAAGTGTGAAACATCTGCGCCAAATTTTCCGGGCTGGGAAACACCAACCAAGGCATTTAAGTTAGCTCCATCAACATAAACCTGGCCACCAGCTTCGTGAATCAACTCGCAAATCTCTGACACTGCCGTTTCGAAAACACCATGTGTTGACGGATAAGTAATCATTAGCGCTGCTAAAACATCTTTATGCTCTGAAATCTTGGCTTTAATGTCTGCGACCGAGACATTTCCGCTCTCGTCGCAATCGATTACGACTACCTTCATGCCTGCCATAACAGCTGAGGCAGCATTTGTACCGTGGGCACTTGATGGGATTAAACAGATATTGCGACCCTGGTCCCCTCTTGAATCATGGTAATTGCGGATAGCAAGTAAGCCTGCGAATTCACCTTGGCTACCTGCATTAGGTTGCAGCGATACCGCGTCATAACCAGTGATCGCTACTAGCCATTTGGATAACTGCTCGATTAACTTTCGAGTTCCAACGCTCTGATCAACTGGAGCAAAAGGATGAAGCGATGCAAATTCTGGCCAGGTAACCGCTTCCATTTCGGTAACAGAATTCAATTTCATTGTGCACGAGCCTAAAGGAATCATTGTTCTATCTAGCGCAAGATCCTTGTCTGCCAAATTGCGCAGATAGCGCATCATTCCGGTTTCGCTGTGATTAGTGTTAAAAACTGGATGCGTTAAGTACTTGCTGGTTCGAAGAAACTTTGTCGGGATCGGCTCCCCTGTCGCATCTTTCAAACCCAAAATATCTAGCACTTGCGCAAAGAGATCTTCGGTTGTTTCCTCATCAAATGACACCCGAATCTCGGTGTCACTGATTCGCGCAAAGTTAATTCCATGTTTGGCCGCTTTGGCGTGAACTGCCGCAGCATCTTTCACAACTATGTGTACAGTGTCGAAAACAACATCTTCTCGGTTGTTGGTAGCAGCATGCAATCTTGCTGCAAAGCCATGAACTCGTTGGGCAATTTCCCGTAAACCAACAGGTCCGTGCCACATCGCATAGAAGGCGCTCATGTTCGCTAACAAAACTTGTGCGGTACAAATATTTGAAGTCGCCTTGTCGCGGCGAATATGTTGTTCACGTGTTTGCAGCGCTAAACGAAAAGCTGGCTTTCCAGTTGCATCAATACTTTGACCAACAAGTCGCCCAGGCATTGAACGCTCTAATCCACTTCGCACCGCCAAGAAACCTGCGTGAGGTCCACCAAATCCCATAGGAACTCCAAAGCGCTGCGCTGTGCCAACCGCAATATCTGCGCCCCACTCCCCTGGTGCTTTTAACAAGGTCAGTGCCAGTAAATCAGTTGCCGCAATTACGATTGCGTTTTTCGAATGCGCATAATCGGCAAAAGATGTGTAATCAATAACTGTCCCTGTTGTATCCGGATACTGCACAAGAGCGCCGAAGAATTCACCGTCGTAACCATCTCGCGCAACATGTCCTGAATCCACTTCAACAACCGTGATCCCTAGAGGCTTAGCACGCGTGATTACAACTGCTTTTGTTTGTGGGTGTACATGTTCTTCGATCAAGAAAACCGCATCATCGCTTAACTTTGAGGCACGTCTGGCCAAGGTCATTGCTTCAGCTGCTGCAGTGCTTTCATCAAGCATTGATGCATTTGAAATATCCAGCCCAGTTAATTCACAGATCATTGTCTGGAAAGCAAAAAGTGCTTCTAGGCGACCCTGAGAAATTTCTGGTTGATACGGTGTGTACGCGGTGTACCACGAAGGATTTTCTAAAACATTTCGCTTAATAACTGGCGGAACAATAGTTCCGTAATACCCAGTTCCGATTAGAGAACGAAAAACTTTGTTTTCTGAAGCGATTTCACGAAGTTCAGCAATTACTTCAACCTCGCTCTTGCCGTGATCCAGAGCATCTTCAATTACACCCTTGATCAGGATGTTTGACGGTACTACGTCTTTGATGAAGGTGGTTAGATCCGAATAACCAAGATGCTTGAGCATTGCAGCTTCGTCGACTGATGTTGGACCTATATGACGATCCTCAAAAGAACGACTCATTGCAATCCCTCATCCCATTCATGGCCTCTCGCCAAATGTGCGAGGGCAGGAGTGAAGAATAAGGTGAATTAGGCGCCTTTGCTCTTTCTACGCAGCGAAAGCTCATCGTTATTTTCAACACCTGTTGGGTGACCATTTACTTCACCCTGAAGGACAGATAGAGACCCCTCAACTTCATGCCAGACCTTGCCTACGGCGATACCAAAGACACCTTGGCCGCCTTGCAATAAATCGATGATCTCGTCCGGGCTTGCGCACTCGTAGATCGATGCACCGTCGCTCATCAAAGTGATGCGTTCTAGCTCTGTCACTCCCCTGTTACGAAGGTGATCAACTGCGGTACGAATGTTTTGTAGCGATACGCCAGCGTCAAGTAAACGTTTAACGATTTTCAAAACCAAAATATCGCGAAAGCCATAAAGGCGTTGAGTTCCAGAACCACTTGCAGTTCTAATGCTTGGTTCAACTAATCCAGTTCGTGCCCAGTAATCCAATTGACGGTAGCTAATTCCAGCAGCAGAGCAGGCTGTAGCGCCTCTGTAGCCAATTTCCATCTCTTCTGGGGACACGGGGAATGCTCATTTCTCTTGGGGAGTGAGATAAATGTACGGCTCGAAACACGCCTAAACAACGACCGACACGAAGCAAACCTCTACTTGAGGTTGAGGGTTTTTTGCCTTATCCGGCGAAGTCTTCAGGGTTGATCTGGTCCAAGAACTCGCGGAACTTCTCAACCTCCTGGTTCTCTCCCTCACCTTGTGGGATCTCGATACCAATCTCGTTAAGTAGCTCCTCGGTAGCCAGAATATTGCTATGGGTTCTAACCGCCAGGGCGATGGCATCAGATGGTCTGGCGCTGATGCTCAAAGGCTCCCCCTTTGAATCCCGAAGGTTCAGGGTTGAATAGAACGTTCCGTCTTTAATCTCAGTCACGTGTACGGCTATGAGCGTTACATCAAAGAGCTCAATCAGATTCTTCATCAAGTCATGGGTCAACGGTCGAGGTGGCTCGACCCCCTGCTGAGCAAATGCGATGGCGGTGGCTTCAACTGCGCCAACCCAAATTGGCAGAAACCTAGAGCCGTCGATTTCCTTGAGCAGGACGATTGGCTGATTCGAGGGCATCTCGACGCGAACGCCTATGACCTCCATGGGGATCAACATGAGCAGTGTCTATCGATCAAGGATTACGAGCGAAGACGGTTCAGGCCACCACGAACAAGTGCGGCATGCAAACGAATTGAAAGAGATGCAATCTCCTTCTGAACCTCTTCTGCGCGAGCTTTAGATTCGGCGCTCTTCTGACGAGTTAATGGTGTGATGACTTGTTCAATCAAACCAATCTCGCGATCTGCTGCTGACTTAAATGAACGAAGATGTCTCGCCTCAATGCCAAAGCCACCCATCTCGGTAACAGCTTTTGCAATAGCTAGTGCATCGCCATCGTAGTGACGGCCGCGAGGGGCTATCAATCCATAACCCTCGAGCTCAACAAGTTGATCTTCTGCAAGACCACTGTTTTTCAAAAGCTCTTCACGCGAAAGGCGCATCTCGTTGGTTTCGCCGAATGCACTCGGTGCCATTTCGCCATCAATAGTTGCCAGACCGATTGGTGTCCGAGGGGATGGAACTCCGCCGACTGCTGCTGGTTGTAAGCCACGATCAATAGCATCAAGGTTGTCCTTGATTACCTTCAATGGAAGATATTGATCGCGCTGCGCAAGAAGAACATAGCGCAAGCGTTCTAAATCCGAACTAGTGAACTTTCGGTAACCCGATGGTGTTCGTTGCGGTTCAATCAAACCTTCGGATTCGAGAAAACGAATCTTTGAGATTGTGATATCTGCAAAATCTCCACGCAACCGATTAAGGACTTCACCGATGCTCAAATATGCGCGTGCTGGAACTGCCATGACTACTCCCCTAGTTGGAACCGACGAAAAGCAAATGGAACTTACCTATTTGAAACTCATCACCAGAAACAAGTACATGTTCGGTGACAGAAATATTGTTGATGTAGGTACCGTTTAGTGAACCTGCATCCTTTAAAACAAAGCTGTTGCCGTCTTTTGAAATCGTTGCGTGGGTACGTGAAACCGTAATGTCATCCAGAAAGATCGAACTAGAAGCTGATCTGCCAACAGTTACACCTTCACTGGTTACCAAGAATCTAGAACCTTTGTTTGGTCCACGGGCAATGAGAATCATTGCTTTTTCACCCGCTGAACCCTGAATCTCTGAGATGACTGCGCGGTCCTCGGGGGAAAGCAAGGCCAGCTGTTCATCTAAATGATTCTTTGAAGGATCTGTAACTTCACGAAGACCCAAGTGGATGGTGGAAGTAAGTTCGTTCTGCGGTTGTTCTGCGGCCACTGCCCTACCTCCTTAACGTCAACTTAAGGGTGACACTAGAGAGTTAGACAGAGAAGGTCAAGCGGTAATTTCGCCGTACTGAGCCGCGGTAAGTAGGTCTGATGGCGCGGCCGCGACCTCGATCTTTGCTAGCCAACCAGCTCCGTATGGGTCTGAGTTGATTGTTTCTGGAGAATTAGATAGTGAGTCGTTAATCGCAACGACAGTTCCAGTGACAGGTGCGTAAATTTCCGAAACACTCTTTGTTGATTCAACTTCACCACAAACTTTTCCTGAAGTTACAATTTCGCCAATCGCAGGAAGTTGAACGTAGACGATGTCACCTAGAGCGGCTTGGGCATAATCAGTAATACCCATTGTGTAGACCAGGTTTTCGGCAGATACCCATTCATGTTCCTTGGTGTAGGACAGCTCATTAGGAATTGATGACACGGTTTCCTCTCATCTGCGAAAGACCTTCGCGGGCGTAACTAATACCTGTCGAAATGTAGAGGGCAATTCCCCAGATAGCAAAACTCCACCCCGCAACAAAGGCGATACTCCCCCACGCCCCGTCCGACTGTGCCAACAGCAGGAAAGGAAATGCATACAAAAGATTGAAAGTGGCAGCCTTGCCAAGATATGTGACGGTAAATGGTGGAAGCCCTTTTCGATTCATCATTACGGTAATTACCGCCAGGGCAAGATCGCGCCCAATGATCAGAGCAATCATCCAAACAGGAACAATGTCGCGGATCAGAAAAACAACTAGTGTCGCAAAAATGTATAGTCGATCGATTGCCGGATCTGCTAATTCACCAAAACGTGAAGTCTGATTCCACGCGCGAGCGATCTTCCCATCAAAGTAATCGGTCGCCCCCCCAACTGCCAGCACCACAATCGCCCAGCCATCTGCCTCGACAGCTAGGGTGAGATAAATGAATAGCGGAATACCCAAGAAGCGCAGAAAAGTCAGTGCGTTAGGAACGGTGATTAATGACTTATTCATTCCTTGTCGCGTTCCTTCACCCGAACCGCCACCTGGACCGGTGTGCCTGGGAATTTGAACTCTTCGCGCAATCGGCGCTCAATAAAGCGACGGTACGAGGCTTCGATCCAGCCACTTGAGAAGACCACAAACTTTGGTGGGGCGATCCCTGCCTGAGTCGCGTAATAAACCTTTGGCTGTTTTCCGCCACGAACAGGTGGTGGTGTTGCACCGATCAATGCGCCCAAGAATGAATTGAGTTTTGCCGTAGGAACACGACGCTCCCAACTATCAAGTGCGGTGCGAAGAGCCGGTGCCAAACGATCACGATGCCAGCCCGTCTTAGCCGCGATATTGACGCGCTGGGCCCATTCGACCTGATCCAGGTGACGATCGATTTCACGATCCAATTGATTGCGACGATCCTCATCGACCAAGTCCCATTTGTTCATGACAATGACCATGGCTTTTCCAGCTTCTTCAACCATGGTGATAACTCGTAAATCTTGTTCTGTAATTGGTTCTGATGCATCAAGTACAACAACTGCAACTTCACAACGCTCCAGCGCGGTTGCTGTGCGCAATGATGCGTAGTAATCAGTTCCGGAATCCTGGTTAGCTCGCTTTTTTAATCCAGCGGTATCGATAAATCTCCAAGTTGATCCACCGAATGAGAGAAGTGAATCCACTGGATCTCGTGTTGTGCCGGCTGCATCATCAACGATAGATAAAGATTCGCCAGCAATTGCATTAAACAAAGAAGATTTTCCAACATTAGGTCGACCGATCAAAGCAACTTTGCGGTATCCATCTTGATTCTGTGCGCGACCAACCTCGGGCAAAACATTGACAATGTGGTCAAGTAAATCTCCACTACCGCGTCCGTGTAAGGCTGAAACAAAACGTGGTTCGCCGAGACCTAAGCTCCACAAACCATGCGCTTCAGCCTCTTCGCGTTCCCCGTCAACTTTGTTTCCGATCAGAATAGTTGGCTTCTTAGCTTTGCGTAAATGCTGGACTAATGCATCATCTTCATCCAATGCACCAACTTGTGCGTCAACAACAAAACACAGAACGTCTGCTTCTTGCATCGCTAATTCAGATCCAGCACTTACTTGAACCGCGATACCGTCAGGTTTAGCTTCCCAACCACCAGTGTCCATAATGATGAAACGGCGACCGCCCCACTCGCATTCATACTGCACACGATCACGAGTTACTCCTGGCGTATCTTCAACAATAGCTTCTCGTCTTCCCAAGAAACGATTGATCAACGTTGATTTCCCAACGTTTGGTCGTCCCAAGATTGCAACGATTGGTAAACCCAACAAATTACGCTTCTTCAAAAGTTCCCAAATGCGTTCAATCGTTTCATCAAGATCCAAGTAGGTTGAATCAACTTCAACCGCATCGGCAGCCATTACTAAGGGCGATACAGCTCGTGTGGAATCAACGGCATCACGGCTATCCAGGGATTGCTTTACATCAACGCTTTTGTCTTCAGTTTCTATTTCACGTCGGACCGCACGAGCATCTAAATCTGCAGTCAAATAAATTTTGAGTCCAGCCTCCGGTGCAACCACCGTACCGATGTCGCGGCCCTCTACAACAATTCCACGTTCTGCGGCATCAATAATTCGGTGTTGAAGATTTAACAACTCTCTACGAATTTCGGGCAATGCGCTAATGCGAGAAACATTTTCAGTAACCGAAGTTCCTCGGATGGCATGCGTGATTTGTGTTTCGCCAGCAAAAATATTTGGATCAGATGGATCTGCATTAAATCTAATTGGATGATCTTTGATTGCTTGCAGAATAGAAAATGGTTCTTCGCATTTGTATTCAAGGGCAAGCCAAGTGACTGCGCGATACAGCGCACCAGTGTCCAAGTAATTCCAACCAGCACGGGTTGCGATTGCTTTGGCGGTACTTGATTTACCTGCGCCACTAGGGCCATCTATTGCTACGACTATGCCCATGTGATGAGCCTACTTCTATTTACGAATCGGATGAACATTCCATCCGATCGAGGTTAGATGGGTTGAAAGTTTCTCTGCATCACTTTGCGACAAAGCCAAAGTAATCAACGCACTCAGTTGACCCGGTGAGTGTTCAATGTTCAGATCTTCTACGTTTACATCCATCGCTGCACATTCATTAAAGATTGCACCCAATTGACCCGGCTTGTCATCGATAACAATTGGAAGATAGAAATACTCGCGAGCTTTTCCGCCATGCTTTCCAGGGATTAATGCTTTACCCGCACGACCTTGGGCAATCAATTGCGCTATTTCATCAGGATTACCAAGAGAATCAATCATTAACTGAACATCGTTTTGTAGATTTATTAGCAATTGCTGCAATTCATTGCGATTGGAATAAATGATTTCTTTCCACAATGACTCATCAGAGCCCGCTATCCGCGTAGTGTCTCGGAGTCCTTGGCCTGCTAACTCCATCCATTCAGGTGGCGTGCCGGTCAGCTGCTTGGCAATCAGCGATGAAGCGATCTGCGGCAGGTGGGATATTCGGGCCACGGCTCGATCATGGTCCAGGGCTGACAGCTCTATCGGGGTCGCACCAAGGTGTGCGATTAGCTCCAGGACTAGCTCACGCGATGAAGAGTCAACTTCGGTGCCAGGCGTAAGTATCCAACTGCGACCCTGGAATAAATCTGCCCGTGCCGAGCTGGCTCCGCCGATTTCGCGGCCTGCCATGGGATGGGTAGGCAAAAATCGTCTGGACAACCCTGAAATACTCTCTACGTGAAGTACGACTTCATGCTTAACACTACCAACATCTATAAACGTCGACTGTGGGTTTAGTAGATTCTCTACCTCTATGACTGCAGGAAGCTGAGTAGTCGGCATTGCCAAAACAACTAGATCCGGCGAAGCGACACCGACTCCCCCGATTAGATCATTGGCCAAGGATTGCGCTTGTGGGTCAGAATCGACCATGTCAACACTTACTCCACGTTGGACTAGACCAAGTCCGATTGAGGTGCCGATTAAACCCGAGCCCACAATTCGAACGGTTTTGAGCTTGTTGTTGGACATTACTGGGCGATATCTCTACGCAGTGCCGCTGCTCCGTGTAGGTAAATGTGGCTGATTTGGTCTGCATTTCGAGCGGTTTCTACATGGAACATGGCTCGGATCGTCCTATCAAGTGCGCCTGGAACATTAACTTCTACCGAGCCAATCAGTGGAACATTGGCAAAACCCATCTCACGGCAGGCAGCAGCTGGAAAGGCGGCATTCAGATCCACCGTTGAGGTGAAGAAAACTGAGACCACATCGGAAGGCGTTAGCTGGTTTGCCTCAAGGATCGCAGACACCAGCTCCTGTACGCCCGCGGCTATGTCAGCTGCGGTGTTAGCTGGAACCTGTACGGCACCTCGAATAGCTCGCAAACTCATGGGATAAGGGTACCTTTCCTAGCCGAAATTGGCGGTTATTTGATTCCTGTTTTATCGATAAAACCCTTTACTGCTTAAACCTGTTTACTACATTATCTGCGAGACGAGATCGTAGAAGTGCAAGATCCACGTTCGCTCTTATTATCGATAAATCTATACTTCGTGCAGATTAGGAGCGTAATAATATCGACAAATATATTCTTTCCTAAACAAGTATCGATATAACTATAAATGGTTTTTACAATATATATCGACTTATAGCAAAGACGTTAAATATCTAAAGCCTTTCGTAGATTCATTAACTCTGTGTCATTGAGGTCGCGCCATCGACCTTCAGGGGTGTCACCCAAAGAGATCGGCCCAAACTTAGTTCGGATCAATCGAAGGACATCGACACCAACCGCCTCCATCAACCGACGAATGATGTGATAACGACCTTCGTGAATTGAGACCTCAATCCATTTAGGTGAGAGCTGCTTGAAGGTCAAAACTCGGCCCATTCCATCTTCTAGCTCGACACCCTTCAAAAGCACCTTGTCCACCCCTGTTGGTAAAGGACCGTCGAATTCGATGATGTAGGTCTTTTCTAGGCCGAACGATGGGTGGGTAGCGCGGAAGGTCAAATCTCCATCATTGGTCAGCAAAATCAGGCCTTCAGAATCCTTATCCAGGCGACCCACATGGAATAATCGCTCCTTGCGTAGGTCAATGAAGTCGTCCAGAGACGGGCGACCTTCTGGGTCATACATGGTTGACAAAACACCCTTGGGTTTATGAAGTGCTAAATAAGACTTAGTCAAAGTACGGGTTATTGTCTCACCATCAACCATGACTTTATCTTTGTCTGGGTCAAACTTGCTACCCATTTCACGAACGGTGAGTCCATTGACGCTTACGCGACCTGATTCGATTAATTCATCGGCACCGCGACGGCTTGTGATACCAGCATCTGCGATGATCTTATTGAGCCTCATTTGGGCCATGGCTATCCTCCCGACAGTCAGGAGGTAAGGGTAGCCGAAGTGCTAGTCAGTTAGCGAATCGAGGATTTCATCCAGACCATCTAGATCCGGCAAGTATGGAGCCAGTGCTGGCAGATCTTCTAGCGAATTCAAGCCCAGGCGCTCCAGGAAGTAGCTGGTGGTCTTGTACAAAATCGCTCCAGTTTCATGCTCGAGCCCGGACTCCTCGACCAAGCCACGAGTAATCAGGGTCTTCATGACAGCTTCAACATTAACCCCGCGAATAGCCGAGACTCGAGCTCGGGACACAGGTTGGCGATAGGCAATGACCGACAAGGTTTCCAGGGCAGCCTGGGTTAATCGGGATTGCTGGCCATCAAGAACGAACTTTTCAACGACGGTCGAATAACTTGGATGACTGTAGAAGCGCCATCCCCCGTTGATCTTGCGCAAACTGAAGCCTCGTTCCTCATACGATCCTTCAAGGACCACCAAAGCGGCCTCAATTTCCTCAACTGGCCGTTCTAGAACCTGGGCCAAGACCATCTCGGTAACAGGCTCATCCACGACCATAAGGATCGCCTCGATAGAACGTTCAACTTCTACATTAGACATTTTCGCCACTTTCTGTCGAGTCTTCCATCTCTAAAACCACGGGTATATCAAACTCATCGGTGATTTCAACATCACCTTCAAGGCTGCCGGTCCATCGGATCTGAAGTTCGCCTAGCGCCACGACCTGATCAAAGCGCAAAACACCCTGTCGGTATAGGTCAAGCAGGGCAAGGAAACGAGCCACAACTACAAGGGTGCTGTCGGCATCGGAAATCAGGTTTCTAAAGCTCATCGAGGTCGCTTGGCGTAGGGCATCAACTACGCGCTTGGACTCTTCAGCCACGCTCACAAGGGCCATATGAAGGTGTTCGACGGCAACGACCGGTGAAACCTTGGGAGTCAGAACTCGCTCGGCAATAGCGGCAAATCGCTGAGCCCCTACCCCGATCAAGACTTCAGGCAAGAGACTGGCTAGAGCGGGATCTAGGGCAACAACTCGAGGGAAGGATTTATCGGCAGCGGCTATGCGCTCGCTAAAGGTTGCGGCGATTTCCTTGAAGGCTCGGTACTGCAACAGGCGTGCAAAGAGCAGATCTCGCGCTTCAAGAAGGGCTAGATCCTCTTCGTCCTCAACCTCACCGCTTGGCAATAGACGAGCAGCCTTAAGGTCTAGCAGGGTCGCAGCAACAACCAGAAACTCTGTGGCCTGGTCTAGGTCCCAACCCTCTCCAGAGGCTTCTAGGGCGCGAATAAAGGAGATGAATTCATCGGTGACGATGCTCAGAGCTACCTCTGTGACATCCATTTTGTGCCGAGAAATCAGTTGTAGCAGAAGATCAAAAGGTCCATCAAAGTTTGAGAGGTGAACGGAGAATCCGCCAGAGGATGCGTTGACATCCTCGTCAACCGTCCCCGCTAACTCCCCTGTTGAAACCATGGGGGCACACTACTTCACGCTTGCCTGTTTTCGGTGGAGCGCCTAGGCTCTTTGCTATATCAGGAAAGAGGTTTGAAGATTGAACGCTAAATCGACAATTGCAGAGGATGTTGCAACGACTGCAACCCTGCTGGGCAAGACCGCCAAGAACTTTCCTACACCCGCAAATTTAAATGAACATGGCAGCGCGAAGGTCATCTCAATCTTTAACCAAAAAGGTGGTGTTGGAAAAACAACCAGCACAATCAACTTAGGTGCAGCCCTTGCCGAAATGGGTCGACGTGTATTGCTAGTTGATTTCGATCCTCAGGGTGGCCTTTCACTTGGCCTAGGTGTAAACGCGCACTCTCTTCCATTAGAACAAACCGTTTACTACGCATTAATGACACCGACTGCAAATGTCGATGAGATTGTTTTGAAATCTTCTGTTCCTGGATTGGATTTCTTGCCTGCTAACCGTGATTTAGGAACCGCTGAAACAACGTTGGGCGCTGAAATTGGTGGACAGCAATATCTCAAGAGAGCGCTGGCTCCGCTGCGTGATTATTACGATGTGATTTTGATTGACTGTCAGCCAACTATGGGTCAGTTAACAATTAATGCTTTGGTCGCATCTCAAGAAGTAATTGTCCCAATGCAGTGTGAATACTTCGCTTTGCATGGTTTTATCGAGCTCAAGGGAAATCTGGATAAGGTAAAGACTTTCCTTAATCCTGAGCTTCGTCTAATTGGAATCCTGGCAACTATGTACGACAAGAAGACTTCACATAACAGACAAGTTCTAGAGCGAATCTTGGAACAATTCCCTGAGGATGTCTTTGAAACAATCATTGCTAAAACGATTCGTTTCCCTGAAACAACGGTTGTAGGCGAACCAATTACTACATATGCAACTACTTCAGGTGGTGCTGCTTCATACCGCCGCCTAGCCCGAGAACTAATCGCCAGAGGAGGCGCACGATGACACGCAGAGCAAACCTTCCAGGAGCAGATGAACTTTTCCGTTCGACCGCACCCGCACTCAGTGCTGTTCCAGCACAAAGTTCTCAAGAAGTCTCGGCACCTCTAGTGCCTCCAGCTATTGCAACACCTAAAGCGGCTTCGTCGAAAAAAGGTGTTCGCACAATTGCACGTCGACGTGTAACAACTGTTGATCGTTCACCTTCTGGTCGTGAGCGCCATGATGAAAAGATCACCGTGTACTTATCTCCGGATGAGTTATTTGATCTTGATCAAGCACGTCTACAACTTCGCGGTGATCTTGGTTTAGCTGTTGATCGCGGTCGAATTGTTCGCGAATCAATTGCTGTGATCATTGCAGACCTTGAAGCTAAGGGCGATCAAAGCATCTTGGCACGCAGACTTCGCGGCCAGTAATAAATTACTTGGCGCGAGGGTGCGCGATCGAATAACTTTCCCGCACCTTATCGATTGTGATCAAGGTATAAATCTGAGTTGTTGTTACCGAAGCATGTCCAAGTAGTTCTTGTACAACGCGTATATCTGCGCCTCCATCTAGTAAATGCGTCGCGTACGAGTGTCTAAAGACATGTGGCGAAACATCTTCTGTGATTCCAGCAGCTTGGGCTGCGTTCAACACCATTTGCCAGGCCGATTGGCGAGAGATCCTTCCTCCACGGGAATTAAGAAAAAGCGCTGCGTTGTTTTTGGGATTCTTGTTCAGTAGTTCTGGGCGAATTCTTACGCAGTAATTATCAACCGCTTTCGAAGCGAAAGATCCCAAAGGCACAATGCGTTCCTTGGAACCTTTTCCGCGCAATTTTAATGTTGTTATCTCTCCGTCATCTGTCTGCACCTTACTCAAGTCGTTCAGGTTGATGCCAATTAACTCACTTACTCGGGCACCGCTGCTGTACAAAAGTTCAAGCATTGCTTGATCCCGCAATGTAATTGGATCACTCACTTTAAATGCTGCATCGATCATCGCGACAATCTGCGCAATAGTTAAGGCTTTTGGCAAACGTCGAGCTGACTTGCTTGTCGCTATTTCAAGTGTTGGATCGGAAAATCCATGCTCTTGTTGCAAATGTTTGAAAAAAGATCTCAAAGTAGAAACTGCCCTGTTAACCGTTGCAACAGAAAGTTTTGCTTCTCGCAAAGAAATTTCAAAGCCTGCAATCACTTCGGGAGTTACTTCGTGAATCGCTGTGCCGGCAATGAACACACCGAACTTCTCTAAATCACGTCGATAGGCCGCAATTGAATTTGCGGCCAATCCCCTCTCAATCTGCAGATGATTGAGAAAGGATGAGGCAGCTAGATCAAAGCTGAGCGCTTGGGTAACCATGTGCTTCTGCAACGGCGGCGTAATAGATCTTTCCATCATGAACATTCAAGCCTTTGGCAAGATCCTTATCTTTAGTACATGCAGCTTCCCAGCCATGTTTAGCAAGTGAGAGCGCAAAGGGAAGCGTTGCATTAGTAAGTGCATACGTTGATGCAACAGGTACAGCACCTGGCATATTTGCTACACAATAAAAAACAGAGTTGTGAACCGTATAAGTGGGTTCGGCATGGGTTGTCGGCTTCGAATCCTCAAAGCATCCACCTTGATCGATTGCGATATCTACCAAAACCGAACCGTGCTTCATTTGAGAAACTAAAGCATTAGAAACCAACTTAGGCGCTTTAGCTCCATGAACTAGAACAGCACCGATAACTAGGTCAGCCAACTTCACTTCACGATCAATTGCGTGTTTGGAAGCTACAAGTGTCTTGATTCGTCCACCGTAGATGGTGTCGATGTACTGAAGGCGATTTATTGAGCGATCAAAGACGGTGACATCTGCGCCCATGCCCAGTGCAATAACCGCAGCATTTAAACCCGCGACTCCCCCGCCAATAACAACTACCCGACCAGGTGCAACTCCCGGAACACCACCTAAAAGAACTCCACGACCACCGTGCGGCTTCTGCAGCGCCGTTGCGCCAACCTGGGTTGCAAGACGACCCGCAACCTCACTCATGGGAGCAAGAAGCGGCAATGTTCCATTTACTTCAACTGTCTCGTATGCAATTGCCGTTGTTCCAGATTTAACTAAAGCATCGGTGCAAGCCTTTGAAGCAGCTAAATGAAGGTATGTGAAGAGCGTCTGACCTTTGCGCATCTTTGAGTACTCAGGCTCGATTGGTTCTTTAACTTTTAAAACCAAATCTGCCTTCTGCCATACCTCATCAGCTGTAGCAACAATGGATGCTCCAGCTGCAACAAATTCCTCATTGCTAATCGATGAACCCATACCTGCATTGTTTTCGATAACTACAGTGTGACCCGCATGAACAAACTCTGAAACACCTTCGGGAGTTATCGCAACGCGCGATTCGTGAACTTTGATTTCCTTGGGAACACCGACGATCATGATTAGCCCTTCGCTTGAATAGCTGCAGCAATCAGACCAATAAAGAGAGGATGAGGTCTCGTTGGACGTGACCGAAGCTCAGGATGAGCTTGCGTGCCTACGTAGTAAGGATGCACCTGTGAAGGCAGTTCCACAAACTCGACAAGATCTTGTTCTTTAAACATGCCAGAGAAAACTAAACCAGCTGCTGAAATTTGATCACGGTACACATTGTTCACTTCATAGCGATGACGATGTCGTTCCGATACCTCAGTTGCACCGTAGGTTTGAGCCACCACAGATCCAGCCAATAGATCAGCCTTGTAAAGACCTAAACGCATAGTTCCGCCCATATCGGCTTTACCTGACACAACATCCTTCTGATCAATCATGGTTGCAATCACCGGAGTTCCAGAATCTGAAAACTCTGCAGAAATTGCATCTTTTATTCCTGCCAGATTACGCGCAGCTTCGATCACCATGCACTGCAAACCTAGACATAGGCCCAGAGTAGGAATCTTGTTTTCGCGAGCAAACTTAAGTGCGCCAACTTTTCCTTCAATACCGCGGATACCAAAACCACCCGGAACGCAGATTGCATCTACATTCTCCAAAAGCTTTTTAGCTAGCTCTGGGGTTTCGCATTCATCACTTGCAATCCAAACAATTTCGACCTTAGCTTCATTTGCAAAGCCACCAGCTCGCAACGCTTCAGAAACAGACAAATACGCATCGGGTAAATCGATATACTTTCCTACTAGCCCAACCTTGATGTGATGCTTTGGGTGATGAACTTTCTCAAGTAAAGCATCCCATTCGCCCCAAACAACATCATGACAATCAAAACCTAAGCGCTTAACAACGTATGCATCTAAACCTTCACTGTGCAGCACCTTTGGGATGTCGTAAATCGACGGTGCATCAACCGCAGCAACTACCGCTTCTGAATCGACGTCACACATTAATGAAATCTTCTTCTTCACACTCTCAGGGATTTCACGATCCGAGCGCAGAACTATGGCATCTGGTGCAATACCAATGCTTCGCAAAGCAGCCACAGAATGCTGAGTTGGCTTGGTCTTTAATTCACCTGATGGACCGATGTATGGAACCAAAGAAACGTGAAGGTAGAAAACATTGTCTCGTCCTACTGTTTGACGAATCTGGCGAATAGCTTCTAGGAACGGTTGAGACTCGATGTCGCCCACAGTTCCGCCAACTTCAGTAATTACTAAATCGATCTCCGGTCCAGCCATTGCGATGATGCGTTCTTTAATTTCGTTAGTGATATGAGGAATAACCTGGACAGTTTCACCTAGGTATTCACCGCGACGTTCACGCGCAATAACTCGTGAATAAACTTGACCCGTTGTCACATTTGCTGAGCCATGAAGATTGCGATCCAGGAATCTTTCGTAGTGACCAATATCTAAATCGGTCTCAGATCCATCATCAGTTACAAATACTTCACCATGCTGAAAAGGATTCATGGTTCCGGGATCGACATTGAGGTAAGGATCGAGTTTTTGCATCGTTACACGGATGCCACGGGCTACTAGTAATCGTCCAAGACTTGAGGCTGTGAGTCCTTTGCCCAAACTTGAGGCGACTCCGCCGGTTACAAAAAGGTGTTTCGTCACATGTGCTTGGCCCATGGAAGACAAACCTATCATTTATTTACGGGTGGCTCTTACACCTTCAGGGATAGCAGTTCGGTGGCGTGTTCTCGCGCGCTTGCGGAGTTTTCAAGCCCTGCCAACATGCGAGCAACCTCTTCTATTCGCTCTTCACCCGAGACCTGACGTACATCACTCTGGCTGACCGTTCCATCATTGTTCTTTGTTACAACAAAATGAGAATCCGCCCAGGCTGCAACCTGCGGCAAATGGGTTACAACAATTACTTGAGCATGCTGAGCCAGTTGATGTAATCGTCGACCAACTTCAATGGCAGCTTTACCGCCGACACCAGCATCGACTTCATCAAAAACATATGTTCCTATCGGATGCGTTGATGCAATCACCACTTCAAGGGCCAACATCACCCGAGACATTTCTCCGCCAGAAGCACCTTTAGCTAGTGGAACCAGTGGGGCATCCTTGTGACCCTGAATGAACATCGAAATATCATCACATCCTTGCGATGTGAAATCTGATTCCTTAGGCGCTGAATAATCGCAGGAATCGACTTTTGCAACAAAGGTTGCATGCGGCATTGAAAGCTGTTGGATCTCCTGTGTGACTAAGTCAGATAACTGTTTCGCCGCCGTTGTTCGCAATTCAGATAGCTTCTTGGCCTGTGACAGTAATGTTTTCTTGACCGCGGTTAACTCTTTCTCTAACTCCTGCAAGCGCGCGTCACCGCCCTCAAGATCTGAAATCGCCTCTGCTGAATTCTTAAAGCGAAGCTGCAACGCTTCGATTTCGACCTCAACCGAATTGCCAGAGCCAAACTTCTTCACCAGAGCGACAAACCCAGACTTACGTTGCTGCAGAAAATCTAGTCGAACTGGATCAGCCTCTAGGCGTGAAAGATAGCTGTTCAAGGCACTTTGGGCATCGGCCAATAAGAAGAAACTTTCGCTCAATTGCTGATAAATCTCTTCGAGTTGCCGATCCTTAGCGCGAGCGTTCTCTAGTGATCGACGAGCAGTTCCTAAAGAGGTTAAAGAACCCGCTTCTTCATTTTCGATAGCAGAGGTTGCCAATGCAGTTGCGGCTCGCAACTCTTCAACGCTAGATAGCCTTGCGATCTCGGTTTCGATATCGCCCAATTCTCCAACTGCTGGATTAAGTGCCGAAAACTCTCGTGCGAATTCTCGAAGTTCTGCCAACTCTTTATCCTTGGCAGCAATGCTTTTTTTCAGCGCTGCAATACGATCTTTCATGTCGTGATATCGCGACAGTGACGATTGATAATCGCTCAAATCAATTGCTCCGAAGCGATCTACCAATTCACGCTGTCTAGAAGATTTAGTGATGGTGTGATTAGCTGCTTGTCCATGAACTTCAACTAAATTCTCGCCAAAGGCCGCGAGACTAGAAGCGGTTGCGCTAACACCATTAGTAGTCGCCTTGCTCTTTCCATCGGCTGCAACAGTGCGAACAACTATCAGCTCTCCATCTTCAATCAGAGCATCCTCAAACAAAAACTCTTGAGCTTTTGGAATTGAGAATTTGCCGCTTGCAACTAAACGTTCGGAACCTTTGCGAACCAATGAACTATCGGCCTTGCCCCCCAAAATGAGATTCAAAGCAGTTAAAATCATAGTTTTTCCTGCGCCGGTTTCACCAGATAAGACAGTTAATCCCTTTGAAATTTCAAGCGTCGAGTTATCGATGACGCCAATCGATCGAATCGATATCTCTTCAAGAAATGTACGTTCACTCACCACGCCAGCCCTCAACAGGTAGTTTGAACTTTGCCACCAATCGATCACTAAACAGTGTGTTCTTCAAGTGGGCTAGTTGAATTACTCGTGAATGCTTCGTTACGACGACCCGATCCCCTGCAACTAGTGGGAACTTTCGCAAAGCATCTGCCGATAGAAAAGCCTCAGTCGATTCGATCCCTACTGCGATTACCGATTGTGGCGAAATAACGAGTGGACGCGAGAACAAAGCATGCGCAGAAATAGGAAGAACAACAAGGGCATCCACTTGTGGCCAAACAACTGGGCCACCTGCCGAGAATGCATACGCGGTAGACCCCGTCGGCGTCGAACAAATCAAACCATCACAACCCCAGCGAGAAATCGGACGATTATCGATTTCTAAGAACAGTTCAACCATCGTAGCTTTTTCGCGCTCCACGGTGACTTCATTGAGTGCCCACCCACTAGCTACAACTTTGCCATCTCTTTCGACGGTGTAGCCCAAAGTTATTCGCGGATCGATTACATATGACTTATTGATAATGGCGTGAATAACATCTGAAATCTTCGATCGTTCAACTTCGGATAAGAAACCTACATGGCCCAAGTTCACGCCCAGCAAGGGAATATCGCGTTCGTGCGCTACCTCTGCTGCGCGCAGCATTGTTCCGTCTCCCCCTAAAACAACTGCAGCTTCAATTTCAGGTAGCTCTGCAATTGTCGAGCGGATGACTCCAGGAATGTTGACATCTGAAATCGTATAAATGCCAAAAGTAGACGCAAGATTTTGTTGTAACTCGACAGCGGCTACAACAGCATCAACTCGACCAGGATTGCAAACAATTAGAAGATTACGCATCACTGTGGTCCAATCGCTATCGCTTGATCGAGCATGGCATGGTCTATTTCGGGTGCTCCACGTCGAAGCCACAGAAAGTATTCAACATTTCCGGCAGGACCAGGCAGCGGACTTGCCGCTATTGCCATCGTTCCTAAACCAACATCGTAAGCCGAGTCAGCAACTTCAATCACTGCAGATTTACGCAAGGCAGGATCTCTGACAACTCCTCCGGCACCCAATTTCTCACGGCCTACTTCGAACTGCGGTTTGACCATGACAACAAAGTCAGCATCTGGTTTTGATACCGCTGCTAAAGCGGGTAGAACCAAAGTCAGGGAGATAAAGGACAGATCTGCAACAACCAAGTCAATCGGTTCGCCCACCATATCCCCCGTTAGGTGGCGAATATTGGTCCGATCTAAAACTGTAACTCTTTCATCTTGGCGCAGCTCCCACGCAAGTTGGCCATAGCCAACATCAACGGCAACAACGTGGCCAGCGTTTCGACGCAGTAATACATCGGTAAAGCCACCAGTGGATGCGCCAGCATCTAAACAGCGCTTACCTTCAACGTTTACGCCTGTAAAAACCGTTAAAGCACCTTCCAACTTATGACCGCCGCGGGAAACAAAATCATCGCGATCTCCAGAGATAGTGATTGAAGTTTCAGCATCAACCTGGGTTGCCGGTTTAGTCGCTGGTATTCCATTGACCAGAACAGATCGCTTTTCAATCAGATCGGCAGCTTGCTCACGAGAACGCGCCAGCTCTCTTCGAACGAGCTCGGCATCCAATCGTGTTTTCATTGAAGTTACTTAATTACATTCCATCAATCGATGAAAGAGCTTGGTTGAGTTTTTGGTGCAGCGCTTCAAAACGTTGGGCGTGATCGCCAACTTCCATTGCATCTATCTCTTGAAGTTCAGAACGTAGATCTTCAACAAAGGCTTCACCATTAAAAGTTTGACTGGTTGCAGAACTGTGATCGTTGAGTGAATGATCCATTTATTTGCTCGCTTTCTTTGCACTCTTCTTCGCTACCTTTTTAACGGCTTTCTTTGCACTCTTCTTCGCTACGGGCTTCTTAGCCGCACTTTTCTTAGCTGCACTCTTACTTCCGGCTTTAGCAGCTGAACTTCCCGTTCCGCCCTTTTTAAGCGCTGCAACCTCTTGCTTCAAAGCCTCAAACTCTCCGCGCTTAACAAAACCCATCTTAGAAACCGAGCGCTCAACCTCATCCTCGATCTTTATCTTGAGAGCTTCTCCTCCCTCTTTCAGCCAAACATTGACTGATTGTGCTACCTCAGTTCCTGACTTGTTGCCGAGTTGCACGTTCTCGATTAAGGATTTGATCGTGGCTTTAATATCGTTGTTCTTGCTCATGCCATAAGCCTACCTAAATTCGAGTTATCTCGACCGCTTCAACCTGCCAGCGACTGGCAAGACCAGATGGGCCACTCCAGAAACGTCGATGAATCGAGCCTGAAACCTCCACCCATTGATCCGGAGTGAGAGTTAACGCTGTTCGGCGCGCTTTCGAACTCCATGCACCGATGTCCAAGGTGTCCACGCCAGATTGCTTGTCGCGTGTGACGATAAGTCGAAACTCGACAACCTTGTCACCACTCGGCAACTCTTTTTCAACGGCCTCCTGTGAAACTCTGCCACGCAGAACTAAGTCGTTGAGAGAAAAATCCTCTGCTACTTCCTCTTGCTGTGCTTTTCTTTTCTTTGAAACAGTCTTTACAGCCATCTCATGCCCCTTCTCCTCAATGAGAGTGGGACGCTATTTCGTAGGTGTGACTAATGCATTGACGGCGAATCAGATTGTGGGTAACTACTGTGCAGCTCTTTCTGCAGCATCAGTGAACTCTTCTTCATCAAGCTCGGCGCACTTAGCAAACCATTCACGAGCTTCATCTTTACGGCCCGCAGCATCCAAGGCATCTGCATATGCATATCGCAATCGAAGCGCCCATTCATCAGTTTCATTGTTCAGTTCTTTGCAGGTCAAGGTAACAACGGCTGCATCAAACTCGCCAA
>Ga0208235_1000113_pt1 | contig 22021 bp, 19 predicted proteins | sample LakMenEpi22Oct12_FD_150727 | JGI IMG/M metagenome (GOLD analysis project Ga0208235, IMG submission 150727) | Freshwater microbial communities from Lake Mendota, WI - 22OCT2012 deep hole epilimnion (SPAdes) | ecosystem: Environmental > Aquatic > Freshwater > Lake > Epilimnion/Euphotic zone ... | reverse complement strand
AACCCATTTGAACGAACACTTATCAGCCTTGAAGGAAAAAACCTGAATTCAGGAAACACCTTGTTCATCCGTGATAAGTCATTTGTAGGGGCGAGATTGAAAAGTTCACCCAAGGTTAAGCTTCATGGTTTTCAGTTCTGAATCGCCTAACAAGGCGCTGCACCGGACGGCTACTTCGCTGCGCTCCGTAGCCGCCGGTGAGCTTGAGCGTTGGGCAGACCAGATGCGATTGCACCTCAGTGGACAACAGCCTCGTTGCTGGCCGCATCATTTATGGTACACTGCATTGAGAGAGGCTTCTTAGGGCGTGGGCAAAACACCCATCCTGCGGGTCCTCTTCTTTCGTTCTCATTCAGGGAGAGAACCGGTGAGAGAATGGTTACGGGATCAAAAGCGTGAGGATCGCAAGGCCATTGGTGGCGACATCAAAACTGCTCAGTACGGCTGGCCGTTGGGTATGCCGTTGATCCGCAAGCTAGAGCCAGGCCTTTGGGAGGTAAGGTCGGATATCGATAAAGGCATTGCACGTGTAATTTTCACTGTTGAACATGACACCATGATCCTCCTTCATGGCTTTGTTAAAAAGTCGGTCAAGATGCCGCCAGGAGAACTCAAAACCGCGAAAGCACGTCTTGCACAACTGCGAGGATCAAAATGATTGACCAGCAACATGTCGGCAGCGACTTTGATGATTTCCTCCGCGACGAGTGCCTCCTTGATGACGCTGAGGCTGTGGCCGCAAAGCGTGTGGTCGCATTTCAGATCGCTCAAGAGATGAAGCGCGCGCAGCTTACGAAGACTGAGTTGGCACAACGCATGAAGACGAGCAGGCCGGTAGTAGATCGTCTCCTAGATCCCACAAATCGCTCGGTCACTCTCTCGACACTCGGTAGGGCAGCATCAGCAGTAGGCAAGACTCTCAAAGTAGAACTTACGTAATGGCTTGCCCAACAACAAGATTCAGCGGACGGTAGCAGTGAGTTTTCACCTACCTCGAAATCCTGCCCGCCGCTGATCTTGAGCGTTCGAAGGATATGCGGCATAATTGACTCCTTACATCCAAGGTCGACCAGATGGATGCAATGGATACATATGAACACTGGCTGCGCCACCCTGCCCGCGCGCTTGCTGTCGACGCCGTCCTAGCCGAGGCGGTCACCGCACTTCAGGGTGTTACTAACGATGCAGCTCTGGCACTAGAGAAGGTTGGGATCCGCACTGTGCTTGATCTCGGAGCCTCAGCCCTCTTCGCAAATGCACGCGCTATTGCAGATGCCGCGGATCGTGTCGATGCCCTCGGCTCCCCTGGCCCTCTACCGGCCGACTTGGTCGACGATAGTGCGCGAGGCCTGAGCGCGACCCTCGTCGCAGGCCTCCCCCCAACTGCTCTGCGCGCCCTTGACACCGCAGAGGCAACGTTGCTCGCGGACGCGCTCCCCGCGGTGACGATTCGAGATCTCGGCTGGTGGCCCCCGGCGGCCAATGCCCGTCGCCTCGTCTCCATCGCCTATGGAGGTGAGGATAAAGCAGCTGATCCAGAAGCGCCTGCCGAACTGCAGCCACGTATGGGGCGTCTTCCAGTCGACCGCGTGCAGTACGAAGTGCTTCTGTTCGAACAGGTATTAGATGGAATGATCCCCCCCCCCGAGCCGCCACGGCCGATCGAATCTGAAGGTGGTGAACTTCCTTTGGCCCGGCCGTATGGGCCGATGAATGTCGATGACACCGGTAATGTCACGATAGGAGAGCCTTTTATCACAGGCGCTGAGTTTCCTCTCGATATCACCCCAGCGCTCGAGGGGAACGGCTTCAACTCTGCGGGGATCGGCTTCGTTCTTACGATCGCACAAAGCTGGTACAGCGTAGGCCTTTCCCTCGGCCAGCTCCTCCACTCACTCGCATTAGCTCCAGGAGAGGCTACGCGGATTGCCATCGTCGACTGGTCTCGGAAAGTTGCCACTCGGGCCGATGAGGACACGTCCGAGAACGAGGCGCTGAGGCAAACGATGGAACGCAAGCGGGCCGTGAACGAAGTGACGAAAGCTCTCAATGCAGAGGCTCAAAGTGGCTTTTCTAACTTCCGTGTAGACGGACGTGCGGAAGGTGGAAGCATCGGCGGGGCGGGCAACTACAGGGACGGGAATTACAACGTGACCGTTGCAGGCGGCTACTCAACTAGCAACAACACAGCCACTGGAAATACGTTTGCAAGTTCACAAGGCCGCCGCAATGTAGGAGGCGAGATGACTCAAAAAGCGAATGATCGTACGCAGCAAATCGCGAGTCTTGATCGAACACGTCGAGCCAGCCTTGTCACTGAGGTTTCCGTATCTGAGGCGGAGAGGCTATCGACGCGAATCGTTGCAAACTATAATCACATGCACGCGCTTACGGTGCTTTACTTTGAAGTAGTGCAGCTTTATCGCGTACTCACTGAGTGCGTCTCGGCCGATCCGGTTCTCTATATTCCGGTTCGGCCATTGAAGTTCACAACGGAGTTGATCGACCGCTACCGTACTCTGCTAGCTAATGCTGCCCTCACTCCCGAAGCACGGGATTCCTTGCTAGGGATCAAGCCACCGGAGCCTCCCAAGCCTTCGCAAAATGCCGCTGTTGCTGGCACTGCGGAGATCGGCTTCTTCAACGCTAGTTTCTTGCCAAGTGTTTACACCGATCGAGGTGCCGAATTGCGAGATGCGTCTCTTCGAGCGGCCCTCGGCCCTATCGCTGAAACGGCACCAAATCGGTTTCGCTTCGATACACGATACGCTCGGCTCGTCGAGGTGCAGGTCGGCTGCATAGACGGGACACAAAGAGCAGTGGCCGACTCGCTTCAGGTGGGGGGGGGCCGCGGTGAGCTAAGCATCATGTTCGGACAATGGGCACGCCCTCCAAAAGATCTCACCCGCTTTCTACCTGACCGGGGAGACTCTCTGACCGCATTTCGGGCCCAACTTCCCGAAGGGTGGGCTGCTAGCGGTTCAAGCTTCATGTTGTCGGGCACCAGCACCTGGCGATGGGACGAGATCGCAGCCAAGGCCCCCCAGGGCCTCACGGCACAGCCAAGTGTGCGATACGTACTCGAAATACTTGATCCTGCTAGAGGAGAACCCACGGGTGGCACCGTCATTATTGACGCTCCGTTACTACCCGCTGATACGTCAAACCGGATGCGTCTGGCTCAGATCACCTTCCCGGTAACACCCGCCTCGCCGCCTCCACAATCGCCACCTACACCGCCATTTGATCTTAAAGGACACCTCAACGCGAACGCCCTCCACTACACGATGGCGCTAGTTCGACTTGCGGATCCCTCTGTGATCGGGATGCTCCTCAGCTCACTCCGCATCAAGGGTGGTTCCCTGCTTGGTCGCGTCGATCCAGTACCGATTTCGTCCGTCGGTAACTATCTCGTATTCCGTTGTCCTGCTCTTGCCCAGACCTCTTGGTGGAGAGCGCTACGAGATGCTCGGGGCCTCCCGAAGCAGCCTGGCGAGGTTATCGGCCGACGCGAGGCGCTTGTGCCGCTCGCCTCAGGCGGCGTGTTCGCCGAGGCTGTGCTTGGTCGGTTCAACTCGGCAGAGCGTCTCGACCTGTCTCGATTCTGGAACTGGCAGGACAGCCCGATCCCACTCGTTCCGCCCGAGATCGCTCCACTTACGGCAGGTGGGAGACAGGGTGCGAATGTGCCTCTCGCCCAAGCCCTCGGCCAAGCGAACCTCACCCAGCAGGCAGCTCCCAACCTTCCAGACCCAACAGATGCACTCGTCAAGGCCATCGAGACAAGCGGCAAGGGCGACAGCTTCCGGGACATGAGCGCAGTCGATCGCCTACTCCAAAACGGCTCGCGGGCGGCGGAACTTGCTGCCCAAGGCGCCACTGAGTTTATGAAGACGGTGATGGCGACCGTTTCAGCCTATGGCGCACGCATCAACAAGGGAGAGGAGATGGACCAAAAGGCTTCGATGCAAACTCAGAATGCGGCAAGGGGATCGGGCGGCGGCGGAAGTAACTTAAGTAGTGGAAACAGCGCTCCCGGCAACATTGGTGCTGGGTCAACCGTCGGCAACAATGCAAACGTCTTACGTAATGGCAGTGCACGTATGTCGATTAGCCCTAATGATACCGATTCAAATCAGCGTCGTGCATTCATGGGGCCGGAGGCTTCTCAAGATCTAGTAAATGGTGGATCTGGTGGAGGATTCTTTGGATTAGTGCGAAAGGCTGTCAATGAAACTATTCTCGGCGCGACCCAGGGTGGGACAGTCTCTCGACTATTCCCCGGACTTGATCCGGAGATTCCCGAACCCGCATCCAGGAAATGCTGCGCCATTTTTCCAGGCGGAGTCATGGGTTACTTCATGACTCAGTATATCGATCCGTTCGATCTTGGCGAGCACAGCTACGGGTCATCTGGTCTATTTCCTCAAGATTCTGTGGGTCAGGTCTACACGGCACGTGGTGGCTTTGTTGACCTAGGTCATGTTCGCGATTTGGCAGACATGGCGCGCTATCTAGCGAGTAAGGCATTTGCATGGCGCCTTCCCGCAGCGGAGGAGCGGGTGCCTCTTCGGAAAGAAGGAGGAACGCGCACACTGATCCTTAGGAAGATGGTGGATGACTGTGTAGAGTGCGCAAGCCTAATTGGAGCACGCGCTGCTTACGATCTGGCAATCTGGCATGAAGTCGTAACGTGGTTCACTAATGTCCGCTACTCTTCCTTCTCACCAGAAGATAACTTTTCTAATCTGCTGGGTTCGTTGATCGGCGCAACGGCGTCTGCAACGCGCGGAAAGGACTACAACGATGCAATAACTTCACTTCTGGACCACTGGCTGACGACGCTGCAGGCGCAACCCGGCAACATCGCACGAACCGCGATCGGCCAACTCAACGGGCTGTGGTTCGTTGACGATGATCTCGCACCAGCGTTATTAGGCGGTGCTAGCCAGACGGGCCTGCTCTTGCGCCGCCACGTCCAACCACTGCCCACAGTAACTCCTTGGCTTGTCACTGATCTTAACGGACAATCCTTCACATACTCTGATCCTGTCGCGGGCGTGAACCAGACGACTATCTCCTTTGAGCTTGGCAACACGCCGCCTGTGCCATTTGTCCTGTCATTGCCTCAGTTTGGAGCTCAGGGAGAGGTCATAACTGATTACTATACGATCGAGATTGATGTAGATACTCGGGTGGTACCGATGTCTGTTTTGCCTACTGGACGCACAAGGATTCAATCCGCTGATCTCGCAGGCATCGTCGACCGAGTACGCACTTTGATTGTCGCTCAATATCCGCGAGGCGACCAACCGGGTGTCAGATGAGAAGCCTCAACCAACATTCAAGTGATAGCTATCGTAGCTAATGCTAACGTTTTCTGCAGTAAGACACCTTCGAACAAGCCCCTCGAGTGGGCAGGCCGCCATCAATCCCCGGCTTTCGTTTAGAAAGCTCGGCTTGCCACTCAGGGGCAGCGTTCGAACAATAAAAGACTGATCCAGCGATCCGAGCTCTCCAAAGCGTCCTGCGCTCATCGTCTCCCACCCCCCTGAGGCCTTCCAGCAGCTCTCGAACCGCCGCCATCACACCTGGAGAGGGGTGCAGGGCAGCACGCGGTCCATCCCACTGAAGCCCTCCTTCAGCACCGTTCCCGACACCCACCGCAAACAAGCCGCCCAGCTGAGCGGATGTGCCTTTTGTTACGCCCAGGCGTATCACCCGGTCGGTGAGCGCCTGGGCTGGTGGATAGAACGGGTCTCAACCCGCTGTTCAGCCGTGAGGCGCAGCCCTTCCGCCGCCATTTCAGCTCCTACGGCCTGCACGCCAGTCCTCGATTCGGCGCGCCTCACTACCGCTATCCGCCCCCCCGTTCCCTTGATGAGCCAGCCTCCCCTCCTGCAGATCGAGCAGCTCAGCCGCCGCTATGCCGGCGGGACGGCGGCGGCGGTGGACGGGGTGAGCTTCGAGCTGGCCCGGGGCGAACTGCTGGCCTTGCTCGGCCCCTCCGGCTGCGGCAAGACCACCACCCTGCGCCTGATCGCCGGCTTCGAGCGGGCCGACGGAGGCGTGGTGCGGCTCAACGGCCAGGAGATCACCCACCGGCCGCCGGAGCAGCGCGGCTTCGGCCTGGTGTTCCAGGACTACGCCCTCTTCCCCCACCTCACCGTGGCGGCCAATGTGGGCTTCGGGCTCCATCGCCTGCCGCGGGGCCAGGCCCGAGCCCGGGTGGAGGAGATGCTCGAGCTGGTGGGGCTGGCCCACCTGGGCAAGCGCTTCCCCCACGAGCTCTCCGGCGGCCAGCAGCAGCGGGTGGCCCTGGCCCGCACCCTGGCGCCGGCGCCGGCGCTGGTGCTGCTGGATGAGCCCTTCTCCAACCTGGATGCCGCCATGCGGGTGCAGATGCGCCAGGAGGTGCGCCAGCTGTTTCATCAGACCAGCACCGCCGCCATCCTGGTGACCCACGACCAGGAGGAGGCGATGGTGATGGCCGATCGCCTGGCCCTGATGGAGCGAGGGCGGCTGGTGCAGATCGGCCAGGCCGATGCCATCTACCGCCAGCCGGCCACCGCCTTTGTGGCCAACTTTCTGGGCCGCGCCAATGTGCTCGAGGGCCAGGCCCACGGCGAGCGGGTGGACACGATCCTGGGGGAGCTGCCGCTGCTCAAACCTGCCGAGGGCTACACCCAGGTGGCGGTGCGGCCCGAGCAGATCCGCCTGGTGGCCGATCCCGCCGCCGCGGCCACCGTGGAAGTGCGCGAATTCCGCGGCCACGACCAGCTCTACCGCGTGCGCCTGGGCGACGAGGCCCTCACCGTGATCACCCCAGCCCAGCCCTGCCTGGCGGAAGGCTGCCGGGTGCAGCTGCAGGTGCAGGACCAGGTGGTGGCCCTGGCCGCCTGAGGCTCACCAGCAGCGCCAGCACAAACCCCGTGAACTGCACGATCACCACACAGGGGCCGGAGGGCAGGTTGGTGAGGCCGGAAGCGAGCAGGCCCACCAGGGCGCACAGGCCGCCGAGCAGCGATGCGCCCAGCACATAGAGGGGCAGGCGCCGGCTCACCAGCCGGCTGGCGCAGGCTGGAATCACCACGAAGGCGCTGATCAGCAGCACCCCCACCGCCTTCACCGACACCGCCACCACCACCCCCAGCAGGATGATGAAGGCCAGCCGGTGGGCGTTCACCCGCACCCCGAAGGCGCCGGCCAGGTCGTCGTCGAGGGTGAGCAGCACCTGGGCCCGCAGGCTCACGGTCACGTAGCCCACGGCCAGCACGAGCAGGCCGCCGATCACCCAGAGATCGCCCCAGCTGATGCCGAGGATGTCGCCGAACAGCAGCTGCTGGATGCCGCCCCGGTAGCTCTCCACCAGGCTCAGCACCACCACGGCGAAGGCCAGGGAGCTGGAGTACACGATGTTCAGCAGGGCATCGGTGGGAAGGCGGCTGCGCTGCACCAGTTGATTCACCAGCAGGGCGAACAGCACCGCAAAGGGAATCAGCACCAGGGTGGGGTTGAGGTTGAGCAGCACGGCGATGCTCACCCCGAGCAGGGCCGAGTGGCCGAGGGCGTCACTGAAGAACGACAGCTGGCGCAGCACCGCGAAGCTGCCCAGCAGTCCGCCCAGGCAACCGGTGAGCAGGCCGCCAATCAGGGCCCGCTGCATGAACGGTTGCTGCAGGGCCGCCTGCAGGGCGTCCACGGCGGTCATTGCGGCAGCGGGGCATGGTGGTGATGGTGCCTGTAGGCCACATAACCAGGCCCGTAGAGCTCCGCCAGCCGTTGGGGGCTGAGGGCGTGCTCGGGGCTGCCGCTGCAGCGCAGCTGGCGGTTGAGGCAGAGCACCTGGTCACAGCTGCGCCGCACCATCTCCAAATCGTGGGACACCTGCAGCAGGGTCCAGCCCTCCTGGCGGCGCAGGTCGAGCAGCAGCTGCTGGAAGCGCTCGCTGGCGGGGGCATCAAGACCGGCCTGGGCCTCGTCGAGCACCAGCAGCCGCCGCGGCCGCACCACACAGAAGGCGAGTTGCACCCGCTTCCACTGGCCGCCGGAGAGCTCGCTGATCAGGCGATCGCCCAGGGAGGCGCTATCGGTTCGCTCCAGAGCCCGGGCGATGGCCGCGCTGCGGCGGCGGTCGCCGGGCCAGGGCCAGCGGGGGCCAGGCGGGTCAAAGCCGAAACCGACGAAGTCACGCACAGTGAGCGGGAAACGACCGCGCACGGCCAGGGTCTGGGGCAAGTAAGCCAGCTGGCTGCGGATCGCCCGGGGCCAGTGGCCATGGGGGCCGAGGGGCTGGCCCAGCAACCGCACTTCTCCCCCCTGCCGGGGCAGCAACCCCAACAGGGCCGCCACCAGCGTGCTCTTACCGGCTCCGTTGGGACCCACCAGGGCCGTGTCGCTCTCGGCCGGCAGCTGGAAGCTCACCCCATCCACCACGGGCACACCCTCCCGGCTCACCCGCAGGTCCCGTACCTCCAGCACCAGCTCTGCCATGGACCTCCCTCTCAGCCTCCGAACACGCCCACCAGGTTGTCCACGTTGCGGCGCATCACCTCGAAATAGCTGGCGGGGTTGAGGGCCTGCTCCTCACTGCCGGTTTCGAGTGGATCGAACACGCTGATGCGGATACCTAGATCTTTAGCCAGCGTATTGAATGAACGGGCGCCCTCCTGCGGTTCACTGAGCAAGGCCTGGAGTTGGGTGGCCTTGACCCGTTCCGCCACGCGGCGCAGGTCGGCCGGCGAGGGGTTCATCTCCGGCACATCCACCAGAAACTCGGCCTTCAGGCCGTAGCGCTCGGCGAAGTAGGGGGCAACGTCGTGGAAGGCCACAAAGGTCTGGCCCGCGAACGGCCTCAGTCGATCGGCCATGGCGTCGTTGAGCTGGCGCAGCTCAGCGATAAAGGCCTCGGCGTTGCGGCGGTAACCGTCGGCGCAGCTGGGATCGGCAGCGGCTAGGCCGTCGCGGATGGCCTCCACCTGCTGAACGGCCCGCAGCGGGTCGAGCCAGATGTGGGGGTTCACCGGGCCATGGCTGTGGCCGTGGGAATCGCCGTGGTCATGGGCGTGGTCATCGTCAGACTCGATCGTGGCCACGCCGGCACTGGAATCGATCACCACCAGATCGGGGTTCTCGGCGGCGCTCACCAGCTTGTCGAGGAAGCCCTCCATCTCCAGGCCGTTCTTCACCAGCACGGCGGCCTGACTGAGTGCCGTTACGTCGCCGGGCCTCGACTGGTAGTCGTGGGGCCCGATCGAGGGCGGAATCAGGGCCGTGACCGTGGCGCACTCGCCTGCCACGGCCCGAGTGAACAGCGTGATCGGAAGGAAGGTTGTCACCACCTGCAAGTCGCCACCGGCCTGGGTCGCGTTCTCCTCCTGGGGAGGGGTGGCGCAGGCCCCGATAAGGACCACCATCCCGATGGCAGCAACGCCCCGCAGGGGTACGGACCGCAGGCGAGCAGACAGAACAGGCATGGGCGAGGTAGGAGACATGAACGGCGAAGAGGGCGATGACCCAGGCGCTAGGGCCGACGCCGCGGCGCCCATGAGGCAGCTCCAGCGCGGCAGCGCCCTGGTCAGCGGCCATCACCCCCATGCGAACCAGAACGAGAATGGTTCTCACCCAACTGTAGTGGCGCGGGGAGCGCGCTGCCACCGCACTCCGCCAACGGTGCCTGAGCGGCTCAGGTCAGCTGTGCGGCCATCTCCTGCTGAAATTGCCGGGCCCAGGCGCTGAGCCGCTCATCGGTGAGATCAGCCTCGTTGTCCTCGTCAATCGGCAACCCACAGAAGCGGCCGTTGATGACACTTTTCGATTCGTTGAAGGTGTAGCCATCAGTGGCTACAGTCCCCACCATCCTGGCGCCGGACGCTTCGAAGGCTCGGTACAGCTCTTCCATGGCGTCGCAGAAATAGTCGCCATAGCTGGAGGAATCACCCAGACCAAGGATCGCCACCGGCTTGCCTGGCAGGCTGATCTCAGGAATGTCCTCCACATAGCTGTCCCAGGATGTACCTGAGCGCAGAGAATCGGCACCCGTGTTCCAGGTGGGAACACAGCAGATCATCGCGTCAACAGCGCAGAATTCCTCAGCGGAGGAAAGCGAGTCAACGTCGCGAAGATCGGTTGAACCACCCAGCAAGTTGGCAAGCCGCTGGGCGACATCCTCAGTTTTACCAGTGGACGTGGCGAAAAAGATCGTGAGCGTCATAGCTCTCGGAAAGCCACACCGGTCTAAAGAAGTAGCGTGACACCGGTCTCTCAGCCGGGCACGCTCTCGGGTAACGGGGATCACGCCTTGATGTGGATCTGCAACAGCTGCGAAGCGCCGCAGAGGACAGGGCACTGATCCGGTGGCCACCAACAATGAATCGAAGCGAGGGCCTGTGCCCAGTCGGCATTGGCGCTGTGCTGATGGTCACCCGAAATTGTGAAATCGGATCAATGGCCATCCCGAACCCCCAGCACACTGGAGAATCTTCGTGCTTAGAGCCTAATGGAACCGACCAAACCAGCCACTCTGGATCGCACGCTCCAACTCACCCAGGTGCGCGACTGGTGCATGCAGCGGCTCTCGAAGCTATCGCTGGAGTTGCGGATGGGTGATGCCCGTGCCCTCACCGCCGAACACCTCGAAGCGCTTGAGATGGTGGACGCCCACCGCACGCTCTGGATGACGGTGGAGGAGAACCAATGAGGATCGCCTGTTGATTCGACAAGCAGCACCGTATACCTGCCCTTCTGGCTTGCCTCCGGCAGGATTGACAGGTGCGCTGCTCCCCGTTCTAGTCCCTTCCAGCCGGCCTGGGGCCCGCCCCGCAACGCGGCCCTGGCCCGGGGGCTGGCTACCGGAAAACCAACCGGGGCAAGACCGCCATTACAGGCGGCTGAACCCCCATCCAGGCCACCTGTCGCTGCGCCCTCGGCAGCCCGATCAAGTCCGCCGCTGGGCCAGCAAGCCATGGCGGGGGGCCAGCACCATCACCAGCAGGAACTGCAGGGTCTGCACCACCACGATGCAGCCGGCCGTGGAGGCATCCAGCCAGTAGCTGCAGTAGATGCCCAGCACGGTGGCACTCACGGCCGAGAGGGCGGCCAGCCAGGTCATGCGATCGAAGCGATCGGTGAGCAGGTAGGCGGTGGCGCCGGGGGTGACCAGCATCGCCACCACCAGGATGATGCCAACGGTCTGCAGCCCGGCCACCGCCGCCAGGCTCACCAGGGTGAGCAGCAGGTAGTGGAGAACGCCGGTGTTCAGGCCGATCGTGCGGGCATGGCTGGGGTCGAAACAGAACAGCAACAGATCGCGGCGGAGCAGCAGCAGCACCAGCAGGCACACCGCACTGATCACCACGGTCTGCACCAGGTCGGCATCGCTGATGCCCAGGAGATTGCCGAACAGGATGTGGGTGAGGTCAACGCTGCTGCGGATCTTGGAGATCAGCACCAGACCCAGGGCGAAAAAGCCGGTGAACACCAAACCGATCACCGTGTCCTCCTTCACACGGGTGTGCTGCTTGATCGCCCCGATCACCCCCACCGACCCCACCCCGAACACAAAAGCCCCCAGGGCAAACGGGAGGCCAAGGGCGTAGGCGATCACCACGCCCGGCAGCACGGCGTGGGACACGGCGTCGCCCATCAGGGCCCAGCCCTTGAGGGTCATGAAGCAGGAGAGCACAGCACACACCACGGCCACCACCACCCCGATGGCCAGGGCGCGCTGCATGAACACCATCGCCATCGGCTCCAGCACCGCGTTCAGCAGCAGGGACATCAGCCGGGGGCGTAGGACGACGGGGTAGCCGTGAAGGTACGCAGCAGGTTGGCCTGGGTGAACACCTCGGAAGTGTCGCCGTAGGCGAGCACCGTGCGGTTGATCAGCACCACCCGGTCGCAGAAGCTGGGGATCGACTCCAGATCGTGGGTGGCGATCAGCACGGTGGCGCCCTGATCGCGCAGCTCGATCAACAGGTCGATGATCAGCCGCTCAGTGTTGATGTCCACGCCGCTGAAGGGTTCGTCCAGCAGCAGCACGCCGGCGCCCTGGGCCAGGGCCCTGGCCAGAAAGGCGCGCTTGCGCTGGCCGCCGGAAAGGGCGCCGATTTGGCGCTCCCGGAGGGGCCAGAGGTCCACCCGCTCCAGCGCCCGCTGCACCCGCTGACGGTCATCACTGCCGGGCCAGCGCAGCAGGTTCATCGAGCCGTAGCGGCCCATCATCACCACGTCCCAGACGCTGATCGGGAACTGCCAGTCCACCTGCTCGCTCTGGGGCACATAGGCCACCATCTGGCGACGCTGAGCCTTGCGCAGGCTGCAGCCGGCGATGCGGATGCTACCGCTGCTGGGCTGAAGGAAGCCCATCAGGGCCTTGAACAGGGTGGACTTGCCGGCCCCATTCATCCCCACCAGACCGCAGATGCTGCCCTCCTGCAAGGAGAGGGTCACATCCACCACCGCCGGCCGGCCGTTGTAGCCCACCGTGAGGTGGTCGACGGCGATGCCGGCGAGGCCCCGCAGGGGGGTGGCGGAGCAATCAGGACTGGCCATTGGGATTGAGACCCTGCACCAAAGTCTTGGCGTTGTGGCGCAGCATGTCGAGATAGGTGGGCGCCGGGCCATCCGGCTGCGAGAGGGAGTCCACATAAAACACCCCGCCGAAGCGGGCGCCGGTCTCCTCGGCCACGCGGCGCTGGGGCCGGTCGTCCACGGTGCTCTCACAGAACACGGCCGGCACCTGGCGCTCGCGCACGGTGCGAATCACCCGTTCCATGCGCTGGGGGGTGACCTCACTCTCGGCGTTGACCGGCCAGAGGTAGGCCTCATCGAGCTTGTAATCAGCAGCCAGGTAGCTGAGGGCACCCTCGCAGCTCACCAGCAGGCGCCGATCGGCCGGCAGCTGGGCGAGCTGCTCGCGCAGTTCGCCGTCCAGCGACTCCAGCTGGGCGGTGTAGCCGGCCGCGCAGCGCCGGTAGGTGTCGGCGTTGGCGGGATCGAGGCGGATGAAGGCATCGCGGATGTTGGCCACATAGGTGATGGCCTGACGGGGTGACATCCAGGCATGGGGATTGGGCTTGCCGGCGCTTGCGTCCTCACGGATGGGGATCAGCTCCACCCCCTCGCTCACCACGGCGCGCGACGCCAACTTGGCGCTGTCGAGAAACCTCTGCGACCACAGCTCCAGGTTGAGGCCGTTCATCAGGATCAACTGGGCGTCCTGGGCCAGGCGCAGGTCGCTGGGGGTGGGCTCGTAGTCGTGGATCTCCGCCCCGGGGCGGGTGATCGATTCCACCCGCAGCTTGCCGCAGGCCACATTGCTGGCGAGGTCGGCCAGCACGGTGAAGCTGGTGAGCACCAGGGGTTGTCCGTCGGCCTCCGCGCCCTCCGGGCCCCGGGGCTGGCCACACGCCGTGAGCAGCAGCGCCGCGGCCAGCGCCGTGGCGCGGCGGACATAGCGGCTGCCGCCATGGGCGCCGTGGTGGGGGCATGGTGTCAACGACCGCATCAATCGGCCATGGGAACAGGGTTGGGGGATCTCTAGACAAGCGGCGGCGGCGGATGTGGGCGCCTGGTCGTATCAACGGGCACATCAGCCGGTGCAACACGTCCGAGCCACCGCGCAGGGCGCCGTCAACGGGACGATCCTGCCCCCCCGCCCGCAACCTGTTCGGCGGGCGCAAGGCGACCTGGGCATCCCGCGCGCGGTGATGAAGGCCTGAAACCGGCGCCTCCAACCTGGACAGTCCGCGTACCGTGTGGGCCATCTGCCGGCACCCTTTGCAGCCCGTCCACCTGTCGCTCTCCGCAGCCGCCCTGGCACTGTTCCCCATCCCGGCCCTGGCCAATGCGGGAAGCGGGGCCGTGCCCGCGCTCTTCGCCACCAGGGCGGAAGCGGAAAAGGCCGCCCGGCTGCACTTCAACTGCACCGGGGCCCACCGGATGGGAGACCAGTGGATGCCCTGTGCCGGCCATAGCTCCGGCCAGGGATCGCCCCCCAGCCGGTGATCCACCAGCAGCGAGGCACGCGGTGATGCGAGGAGCAGCTGGCGATGGAGCACTGAGTGGCTAACTGCGGCGACAAACCCAAACTCCTGGCCGTGGGGATCGCTCCGCTGGGGATCATCTCGATCGGCATCGTGCCGATGGGGGTCGTGAGCATCGGCGTGGTGCCGATGGGCGTGTTCAGCCTTGGCGCCGTGGCCATGGGGGTGGTGAACCTGGCGGTGGTGGGCATGGGCGTGCTGGTGGCCGGGGTGAACGTGATGGGGGTGTGGTGGACCGGTGTGGAGGGCATGGGCCCCTACCGGCTGGGCAGCGCGGGGGCCGGCGGCCATCACCACCACCACCCCGCCGCCGGCCCACCCCCGGATCCGGCCGCCAACCGCTTCGCTTACCCCACCCGGGAGCAGGCCCTGCAGGCAGCCCGCAAGCTGGGCTGCCAGGGCGCCCACCGCATGGGCAGCCTGTGGATGCCCTGCGAGCATCACCCCGAACCCTGAGGTTCAGCTGGTTTCGATGTGCTTGTGCCTGTCCGACTGAACACCGCCTGGGCCCTGTTCCAGGGACTGCTGCTGGAGGCGGTGCCGTTCCTGCTGATCGGCGTGCTGATCGCCTCCCTGGCCCGCTGGTTCAGTCCCGGCGGGGCCTGGCTGCGGCGGCTGCCATCCCACCCGGTGGCCGGCCCCCTCAGCGGCGCCGCCCTGGGATTCGCGCTGCCGGCCTGTGAGTGCGGCAACGTGCCGGTAGCGCGACGACTGCTGGTGGGCGGGGCGCCGGTGGGCACCGCCCTGGGCTTCCTATTCGCCGCGCCGGTACTGAACCCGATCGTGATCGCCAGCACCTGGGCCGCCTTCCCCAACCAGCCCTGGCTGCTGCTGGCCAGGCCCCTGGGGGCAGTGCTGGTGGCCCTGGCCCTGGCCCTGCTGCTGCGGCTGCTGCCGGAGAACGAGCTGTTGCGGGCCGACCTGCTCGAGGAACGGCGGCTCAACCAACCCCTGGCGGCGGTGAGCCTGTTGGAGCGCCGCAGCGGCGTGATCGGTCTGCCGCAGAATCAGCCGCCGGTACTGCCCAACCCGCTTCGCCCAGGCTGGCGGGAGGTGCTGCAGCACGGCAGCCGCGAGTTCCTCAACCTGGCCCTGTTGCTGGTGGCCGGCTGCGCCGTGGCGGCCCTGGTGCAGGCCCTGCTGCCGCGCCAGTGGCTGCTGGCGGTGGGCGGCGCCCCCACCCTCTCGATCCTGGCGCTGATGGCCCTCAGCCTGGTGCTGTCGGTGTGCTCCAGCGTGGACGCCTTTCTGGCCCTGGGCTTCGCCGCCCAGATCACCCCCGGGGCCCTGCTGGCCTTCCTGCTGCTGGGCCCGGTGATCGACATCAAGCTGGTGGGGCTGCTGGGGCTGCTGTTCAAACCCCGCGGCTTGCTGCTCACCGCCGCCGGCTCGATGCTGGTGGTGCTGCTGATCGGCCAGTGGGTGAATCTCTGGAGGCTGTGATGGCGAATCCCCTGCTGCGGGGCCTGGCCCTGGCCCTCTGGGCGGTGGTGCTGCTGCAGAGCAGCGTGGATGGCCGCCTTGACCTGCTGCTGCGGGCCGCCTTCCACCCGCTGGTGAGCGCCGCCGGTGGCGTGCTGCTAGTGCTGGCCCTGCTCCAGGTGCTGGCCGCGGTGCGAGTCGGCGAGAGCGGCGGCCAGCGGGATGGCCGCCTCAGCCTGGCAACGGCCGCGATTGCCCTGCTGCTGATCCTGTGGCCGCCCAATCCCTCCTTCGCCGATCTGGCCAGCCAGCGGCCCGGGGATGACACCGCCAGCGAGAGCCTCAGCTTCGTGCTGCCGCCGGCCCAGCGCAGCCTCACCGACTGGGTGCGGCTCTTGCGCAGCCAGCCCGACCCCCAGCTGTTCGACGGGGATCCCGTGCGCATCAGCGGCTTCCTGCTGCCGGTGCCGGGCCAGCCGCCCCAGATCGCCCGGCTGCTGGTGCGCTGCTGCCTGGCCGACGCCACGCCGGTGGGGCTGCCGGTGCGCTGGCCCAGCGACCAGCCCCTGCCCCAGGCCGACCAGTGGCTGGCCATCGAGGGCACCATGGCCGCCGACGGCGACCAACTGGTGGTGGTGCCGGCCGTGATCCGCCCCATCCCCCGGCCGGCCCGGCCCCTGGAACCATGAGCGGTCTCCCCGCAGCCCCCGGCAACCGCCCCCTGCTGCTGGCGCTGGCCCTGCCGGCCCTGCTGGCCCTGGGCCAGCAACAGCTGCTGCAGCGCCAGCCTCCAAGGCTGCAGCAGCTGCGCGCCGCCGCCGCCAGCGCCGGTCCTGCAGCCCTGCAGGCCCGCTTCAGCCGGCCGATGAACCCCACCAGCCTGGAGCGGCAGAGCCAGCTGCAGCCTTCCCTGGCCCACCGCTGGTTCGGCCGGGGCGACAGCCTGTTGCTCGGCCTCAACGAGGGCCAGCGCATCGATGCCCCCCTGCGGCTTGGGATCGGCGGCCAGGACAGCCGGGGCCTGGCCCTGGCGGCGAGCGAGTGGCACTGGGACCCCCGACCCCGGATCCTGGCTGTGGTGAGCGTGCCAGGTGGGGAGCAGGTGCAGCTGCGCGACCACGATGGCCGCTGGCGGCCGCTCAGCCCGGTGTGGGCGGAGATCCCCCTGCTGCTGCCCCTCGGCGACGGCTCGGCGCTGGCCACCGCCAGCCGCCAGGGCGATGGCCAGCTGCGGCTCTGGCGGATTCCCCTGCGCCAGCACAATCTCGTGCCCCTCCAGGCCAGCGACCCCCAGCCGCCCCCACCCCCCACGGCCGGGGAACCAGAACCGCTAGGGGGCTCGCCCGTGCTGTTCGCCCACTACAGCAGCAACCGTCGCGGCGACCTGCTGATCCAGAGCGGCCAGCTGGATCCGGGCAGCGGCGACAGTGAACTACGCCGCAACGGCGGCGGACGCCAGCGCCTGCTCTGGCCGGTGAGCGGCCCGATGCAGCTGCTGCCGGAGGGGGGAGCGGTGGTGGTACCGGACACCGAGGGGCTGCATCTGGAGGCCCTGCCGCCCCAGCCCCCCCGGCGCCAGACCCTACCCGGCAGCCGCGACCTGAGCAGCTTCTGCCCCCAGGCCGGCCGGGCGTTGCTGCTGCGCCACTGGCCCGACTTCCGGCGCTCCCTGGAGCTGGTGGAGCCGGGCCAGCCACCCCGGCAACTGTGGCTGGGTTCCCAGGCCCTGGTGGCCAGCGCCTGTGACCGCAGCGGCGAGCGGGTCTGGGCGCTGCTGCTGGAGGGCCAGGAGCGTCCCCTGCTGAGCCTGGTCACCTTCAGTCGCGGCGGCCAGCTGCTGGCGCGGCGGGATCTGCGGGGCTGGGAACTGGAACCGGGCACGGGCCTGCACTGGGATCCGGCCAGCGGCCAGCTGCTGGCCGCCCTGCGGCCCCAGCCGGCTCAGTCCAGCCCGGTAGCCCCAGGCGGCCGCCCCCCCCTGCTGCCCGCCCAACCCGTGCTGATCGACGGCCAGAGCCTGGAGCTGCGCCCGTTGAACCAGCCGGTGCGCCAGGTGCACTGGCTGCCTGCGGGCTAGAACAACTCACCGTGAACACCCCTGCAACGGAGGCCCACGTGGATCCCAGGCTCACGGCACGGCAGGACCAACTGCTGCAGGCCCTGCAGGCCGCCACCACGGAGCTGTCCGGCCAGGACCTGCACGCCCTGCTGCGCCGCAGCAGCACGCCGATGGGGCTGGCCACGGTGTACCGCCACCTGCGCCAGCTGCAGCAATGGGGGCTGGTGCGCTGCCGCCATCTGCCCAGCGGCGAAGCCCTGTTCGCCCCCACCGAGCGGGACGACCACCACCTCACCTGCGTGGACTGCGGCGGCACCCGGCGTCTTCCCCACTGCCCGGTGCACGACCTCGAGCTGCCCAGGGGCGAGCTGGACGGCTTCCTGCCCCTGTTCCACACCCTGGAGTTCTACGGCCTCTGCCCTGCCTGCCAGCAGCGCCAGGCCGCTCACTGAACCCCGCTCACCTAAGGCCGTGGCCGAAACCCTAGGGTCTGGGAACGATTCCCGGCACCCCATGCCCGACGACACCGCAGCCGCCACGGGCCTGCCCGTCACGATCCTCACCGGCTTCCTGGGCGCGGGCAAAACCACCCTGCTCAACCACATCCTCACCAACCAGCAGGGGCTGAAGACTGCCGTTCTGGTGAACGAGTTCGGCGAGATCGGCATCGACAACGACCTGGTGGTCGCCACCGGCGACGACATGGTGGAACTCAGCAACGGCTGCATCTGCTGCTCGATCAACGGTGAGCTCCTGGAGGCCGTGTACCGGATCCTCGACCGCCCCGACCCCGTGGACTACCTGGTGGTGGAGACCACCGGTCTGGCCGACCCCCTGCCCGTGGCGATGACCTTCCTGGGCAGTGACCTGCGCGAGGCCACCCGGCTCGACTCGATCATCACCCTGGTGGACGCCGAGAACTTCAGCGACGAGATTCTCGACGGCGAGGTGGCCCGGGCCCAGATCGTCTACGGCGACATGCTGCTGCTCAACAAGTGCGACCTGGTGGCCGAGGAGCGGCTCGCCGACCTGGAGGCCCGTCTGCGCGAGATCAAGACCGACGCCCGCATCCTGCGCGCGGTGAAGGGCGAAGTACCCCTGCCCCTGCTGCTCAGCGTGGGCCTGTTCGAGAGCGACAAGGTGGTGGCCGGGCAGATCAGCCCCGATCCAGCCCACGACCACAGCGACTGCGACCACGACCACGGCCACTGCGAGCACGACCATCACGATCACCAGCACCACCATTCCCACGAGCCCGCCAGCCATCCCGACCACGCCGCCATCGAGGGCTTCACCTCCCTCTCCTTCGCCGCTGACGGCCCCTTCGCCCTGCGCAAGTTCCAGAACTTCCTCGACAACCAACTGCCTGAGGAGGTGTTCCGCGCCAAGGGGATCCTCTGGTTCAACGAGAGCGAGCGCCGCCATGTGTTCCACCTCGCCGGCAAGCGCTTCTCGATCGACGACTCCGACTGGCCCGACGGCCAGCGCAAGAACCAGATCGTGCTGATCGGCCGGAACCTCGACCACGACCGCCTGCGCCAGCAGCTGCAGGCCTGTGTGGCCCGAAACGCTGGCAAGGGTTTCGCCTGAACCATGCGCCGCGGCGGATCGCGGTGATACTGGGGTGGGTTCCCCGGATTCAGCCCGGAGAGGTAACGAGGAAAGTCCGGTGCGGAAGCCACCCTTGATTGGGCCCCGCTTCCCAGTCCGGCACTGTCCCGCAGCTGTGATGGCCAGCATCTCCTTCCCCCGTTCCCGGACCAGGGAAGGGAGGCTGGCCTCAGTCAGAACGCTCGCCCGATCCCGTCCACCTTCAACGCCGGCGCGGACCGGCCAGCCCATGTCTCTTCTCTTCCCCCCCAGCTCTGCCCGCCCCCTGGGCCTGGCCGCCGCCGCCGGTTTCGGCCTGAGCCTGCTCTCCGCGCTGCCGGTGCAGGCCCATGGCGCGGCCGATGCGGGCCTGCTGGCCGGCGCCAGCCACCCCCTACTGGGCCTGGATCACCTGCTGCTGCTGCTCGGCGTGGGCGGCGTGGCCGCCTACGTGAGCGGCGGTGTGCTGCTGTTCGCCCTCGGCGGCGCCCTGGTGGGGGCCGTGCTCGGCTCCTTCGGGGGCGACCTGCCCTCCGCGGAAGTGTGGGCGGCACTGGCGGTGTCGGCCCTCGGCGTGCTGCTGCTGTCGCTGCAACGCAGCCAGCGCTCACCCCAGCTCAGCCTGGTGGGCAGCGTGGTGGCAGCGGCGGTGGCCGTCCATGCCCTGCTGCATGGCCAGGAAGCCAGCGGCACCCTCTCCTGGTGGCTGGGGGCTGGCCTGGCCTCGGCGGCAGTGGTGGGGGCCACGGGACTGGTGCTCCGTCGGCTGCACAGCCGCTGGACCCTTGCTCTCGCCGCCGCCCTGAGCCTCACGGGCCTGGTGCTGGCCGTGGCGCCCCTGGCCTGAGATGCAACCGCTACACCACAACGGTGGATTGCCGCTACGGTGAGTCGAGTCGAAACCAAGTCATGGCCGAACTGCTGCTGTTCATCGGAGTGCTGGCAGCGTTCGGCCTGGCCTTCTGGCTCACCACCGACTCCGACGACGACAACAGTGGTGGCGGACTGATGCAACCCGTGCTGGTGCCGGTGAGATCGTCCCAGTTCCGCCGTTGAACTGAATCGAGGCCCCCTCCCCGATAGACAAGCAAGCCCAGACGGTCTTGGTGGAGTTGGCAGGAGCCGACCGAGGTCCTCATAACTCCAATCCATCCCGAGGGTCATTTCCTCGCCAGCTCCTCGGTTATTTCATTACTTTTGGGCTTGGATTCTTCTCCCAGCCTCCGTCCTTGTTGGCAGCGGACAAACCAGTCTGGGCCGAACCCAGCCCCACTGCCTGCCCTAATCGCGCCTCCTGCGAAGGGAAACTGCCTGCGGACAGCAGCTTTTTTTCTCCGATCAGCAGGCTGCACATTGACACCACGACTTTCATCGGCGGCACCCCCAATCTGGATGCCGCCACAGCAGGAGGTGACCATCGGCAATCGGCCCATCCCAACGAGACCACGTTCACCTTCGACCTGCGACTGACACTCGATTCAAGCTTCACTGGCAAGGATCTCCTGCGCACGCGCCTGCGTGCCGGCAACACCCCTGCCCTGCCCTTCGGCAGCAGCGCCCAGATCTTCCGGCTCGACAGGCCCAGCGATACGAATGGGGATGTGAGCGTTGATCGGCTGTATTACAGCGTGGCGATCGGCAATGCGATGCATGTCACCGCGGGGCCCCTTGTGCGCAATACCGGCATGCTGGCGTTCATTCCCAGCGCCTACAGCTCCGGGGTGCTCGATTTCTTTCAACTGGCAGGTGCCTCAGGCACTTACAACCGGGCGGTGGGCAGTGGGCTGGGAGTGCAGTTCAGCCATCGGCTCAACAACAGCACTCCATTGATCACCGTTGATCTCAACACCGTTGCACAGAACGGCTTCAGCGATTCCCAAACCGGCCTTCTTTCCAGAGCCAGCGGCATCAACACCCTGGGTCAGTTGGGGGTGCAAGGTCTCAACTGGGGGGCTGCGATGGCCTACCGCTTCGGTTCCGAGGCTGCATTGATCAGGGACCCGAACTTCAGTCCCCGTGCGGTTGGACGTGGACAGCAAAGCAACAGCGTGGCCTTAGCTGCTTACTGGCAACCGATCGAGAACAGCTGGCAGCCCTCCATCACCCTGGGCTACGGCGTCAACACCACCAGCAACGGATCGATGCCCGAGTCCCAGTCCTGGATGCTGGGCCTGCAGTGGGACCAACCACTGAGCAGGGGACATACGGCCGGCATCGCCATCGGCCAGGCCCCTTTCACACGGCACCGCGATACGCAGAGTTGGCTGGCGGAGACATTTTACCGCGCTCAGATCAGTGATTCAATCTCAGTGACCACGGCTCTGTTCTATACCAGTTCCTACAGAGAAAACCAATTCAACCCAACTTGGGGAGGGCTGATTCAGACCAATCTGAGATTTTGACTGCGGGGGTATTGGCATGGCCAAGTTCACTGACGGCCCAAGCTATCTTCCATCTGCGATCTGCCCTCTGCCGAAAGGTCACAACCAATCCTCTCGGACAAGGAACACTTCGATGTGACTTTGATCACGGACAGTCGTGACCAGTGATCGGCGCCCGTTCTTGGCCAACCGATAGAACCCTCCTGCCCGGCTGCTGCGCTGCCGTTCGCTGCCACTGAACCCCTGTTGTGAGGAGTTTGATGTCCACCTTGTCCAAGCTGCTGCTGGCCCTGGCCGGCACCGGCCTGCTGGCTCCCCTGGCCGCCAACGCCCAGGACGCCACCGCCATCTCCAGTTCTGCCGCCATCAGCTCCTACATGGAGCAGCAGGACGTGGATCGCTTCCGTGCCTGGGAATCCCAGAACCAGGTCACCAGCGTGTCCCAGTTCTCCGACGTGCGCCCCACCGACTGGGCCTACCAGGCCCTCTCCAACCTGGTGGAGCGCTACGGCTGCGTGGCCGGC
>Ga0208235_1000109_pt1 | contig 22307 bp, 23 predicted proteins | sample LakMenEpi22Oct12_FD_150727 | JGI IMG/M metagenome (GOLD analysis project Ga0208235, IMG submission 150727) | Freshwater microbial communities from Lake Mendota, WI - 22OCT2012 deep hole epilimnion (SPAdes) | ecosystem: Environmental > Aquatic > Freshwater > Lake > Epilimnion/Euphotic zone ... | reverse complement strand
TGGGTTTTCTCCATTTTTGAAACACAAATCAACATCTTCGTTTGTTGGTGTAAATTCTACACAAACTCAATTTGACAACAAAAATTCATTATATGGAAACTTTAATGGTAATTTTGAAGGATTATCATTTAGACCTGGTTATAAAGAATTTAAGCTAGGCAAAGAAACTGGAAATACCCAAAGATATACTCCAGATGGTAATAAATACGAAGAATCTTATACGAGTATTTCTAAATTAATGGAGCAACGAAGCTCTCCATCATTTTTAGATAAAATGTATGCAAAATATAATTTAAAAGATGATTCCCCAAATTTTTTAAATATTATAAGAGCTCCGTATATTTTAAGAGGTATACAACGAAAAAAAATAACCAAAGGTGAACCAGAATTTTGGGATTTTGGACTTGGAATTGACGATGGTTTTATTAGAGGTGGTATTGTAGCATCAACTGTTCGTGCAGTAGCTGATACACTTAGACTTGGTGCATTCTTTTTATCAGTAAAAGGTTTATTGTGGGCTGTTAGACAATTTGGTTCTCAAAGAACAAATAAATACGGAACACTTTGGACACCTGTAAATTTACTTGCGACTACATTAGGACAGCATATTGGATTTAGACCATCGCGGCATGGATTATTTCCAGGCGACCCAACCGGTGTTTATAAAAACGTGCTAGATAGTGGTTATGATGATAAATTATTAGGCTTATATAGTAATCATATTTTTAGCGCAACGGCAACAATTACAGGCTTACCTTTTGCTACCCAAACCCGAACTGGTGGGTTTGATTCATTATACGGAATTGGATTAACAAACACAACAAGATTTTCAAATACATTTGAAAGCAATGAAAAAACATTAGCACATCAAAAGGCTTTATTTTCACAAAAATATGAACCTTTAAGCGTGTCGCCTGGTTTACCCGGCAGTCCATCTCAATTTAATACTTATAAAGATGATTTACCAGTAAATGTAGATGAAGCTAATAAATTTGGTGTGGTTAACCAAACTATTGAACAATCCCCAATCCCAATTGATAACGCAAATAACGGAGAGCCAACCTTTGGTGTAGCTCCATCAAGTTTGGAACGTAAAAAAAATCTATTAAAATCGGAAGGTTTAATTGCAGGTCAGCCTGATATTGCAGATTATCAAGCAATCTCATATGGATTAATTTCTGAAAACGCCAAACTTATAAGAAGAAGTGCTACTGACTTTAGAGAAATGTATGACGAATTGGATGATGGAGATGCATTTAAACAAAATATACTTGGAGGCTCGGACTATGAGTATTCTAAACAATCGAGAGAATCTAAATATAAATTGCCAAAACCACTACCTCGTAGTGAAAAAACATTAAAAAGATTATTTGGGGCAGATTCTACAAAATATGATAATACACTTGGAAACGCCGACCCTATAAACTCAAGTTTATATAATAATACACTTGGACAAGATTTTGTTCATTTGTTTTTTACGTATGATAGAGGTAATGGAACTCCAGACCTAAATAGAATTATACAATTCAGAGGAACTGTAAATGGTATTACTGAAACATTTTCACCTTCATGGAATGGTATCAAATATCCTGGAAGAGCAGATAAGTCTTATATGTATGAGGAATTTGAAAGAACCCTTTCATTTAATTTTAAAGCTTATGCTCAATCACGTTCTGAAATGAAAACAATGTGGCAAAAAATTGCAACTCTTGCAAAATTAACATTACCTACATATGGTAGTGATACTTACACAGGTCACATTTGTTATTTTAGGCTTGGTCAACTTTGGGGAAATGGCACCGCTGGCATTCCAACTCTTATTACATCGTTAACCTATACAATTCCAGATGATATGTCATGGGAGTTAAATCAAGATGGGGAACTTGCAGAATTAGCGATGGGAATGGATATTGCTGTATCATTAACAATACTACCAACCGAAGATTACTACAAAAGTAGTGATAGTATATATTCATTTGAATCATTACCAAAATTTGCATAATAGAATATGGAAAGATATAAAAACATACAAGTTTTAAAAGATAATAGTGGTAGAAAGTTTTTATCTACAACTGTTTTTCCTATAATTGAACCAACAATTAATGACATTTATATTACAGGTCAAGTTGGTGATAGGTTGGATAATCTTGCATTTAAGTATTACGGCAATTCTACTTATTGGTGGGTAATTGCTAGAGCTAATAATATCGGATATGGTGATTTTGTAGTTCCATTGGGTATACAAATAAGAATTCCAAATCCTGATTCTATTAATGAAATTGAGACAGAATACTTAAATTTAAATACAAAATAAATTATGGGAATTTTTGACGCTGGACTTGTATCTTGGCCAAGTGGGCCCGCTAGTAGTAAACAAACAAACTACAAAAGACGAGCCTATGGAACTGTAACTGCTGTAGGCAATAACCAATTTACGTGCGCTGGTAGTCAAACATTAAGTTTTTTTAATGGAGCTCCGCCTGATGTAAAACGTGGTGGCAGGTATGCTCCAGGCCCATATTTAACATCCATTACTACTAAAAACCATGGTGGTGGTGATTTGTCAGAAGCTGCATTGTGGGAAATTGAATTTCAATACAATGTTTATGATAAAGCAACACTTGATGCTTGCGCAACTTCGTTTATGATACCTGGCGCGTTAATAAATGTAAATTTTGGATATAATACAGGAAACTCTGTTAGTATATCTGAAGCTGCAATATTTGATTTTAGTTGGAATTACAATGTGGAGGATGGGTCTTGGAGTTGCACAGGAAAAGCAATAGGTAGTGCTGCTGGAACGGCTGGGGGTATTACTTTACCAACGGGAGATGGTGGTAGTTCTGTAAAAGATTCTGTTGGTGAAAAAAATGGATATAGTTTGTTTGCTGCATTAGATATTAAAGCCCAATCTGAATTAGGGGTTAGTCGTAACGAAGATGGTGAATTAGTTGGCGCAGGAATTCCATCAAAAGATGGTTCAGCTAAAGCAAAGGGTGATTTTGGAATTATTAATGCGTTTGTAGAATCCGGATTTTTTAGTGATACTTCAAATTACGCAACTGTGGTTAAACTACGTAGAGTAATTTCAGAAATCAATACGGCAATAGCAAAATCTGCTAATGGAAAACAATATCAATTTTTATCTGGTAAATATCATAGCTTCCCATTTTTAAAGTCAGCAGACCCACTTATGGTATGTTTTCCATCGTCTGGCGGAGCTTATGTCGCTGCCGGAGAAAATAAAAATAATTTTTCAGACTTAGCAGGTAACATGGGTGACGCTAACGATTTATGGATATCTACACAATTTTTAAAAAAAATAGAAGATGATTTATTAAATAAACAATCTAATAAAGATAAAAAAGGTGAATATTCAGTAAACACCTATCTATCAAAATTATTTGGAGAAATTTCAAATTTAAGTGGTGGAGTTGTTGAGTTAGTTATAACAACGGATCCTGACAATAAAAATATATTTCAAATTGTAAATAAAAAATACGACATAGCATATAGCGGAAACTCAATACTTTCATTAAGAAGCCCTAATAGTCCTGTAAAATCAGTTAATATGTCATCTAATATGGATCCTGATATGGCAGCTATTGCATTTTCAGGTGGAAGTGGCAAATATCCAAACAATATGGCATCTAATGTATTTGGGGGGTGTTCTCCAAAAGTTCCGATAGATAGTAGTGAATCTGAAGAAAAATTAAAACAAAAAATTATAGAAATGGGTAATAAATATGATACCTCAACTTCTACTGATTTTAAAAAAATACTTCGCGAATATATAAATTCAAAATTACCTGGTAAAAAAATATCTATTAGATATAATATTGATTTAAGTGTAACTGTAGATGGATTTAATCCAAAATTTGGACAATCATTTTCAGTTGACCCAATACCGGCCTCCGTTGGAACTGGTAACATAACTTTTGTAGTGGGTGAAATTGAACATAAAGTAGATGGCGCAATATTCGAAACTACTGTTGTTGGATATATGATGGTAACAACATAATGGCTAGAAAAAAAATATATTATCCTGAAGGCGAAATTCAACGAGGGCTTTATACCGAAGGTAAAGAGTGGATGTTGGAAGATGGCACCGAATATATTGGTGACTACCATAGATACATCACAAATGAGGTGTTTACACTTTCATCATACATTTTAGGATTGTCTAAAAAACTTATTCCATATTTAGACCTTAATTTGGATGTTGTAAATAAAAAATTTGAATACGATTTGATTAAACAATCGGAAGTAGTAAAAATTAATTTTATAAATTATGGTAAACCAATACCAACTGAAAATGATTACACAAACGGGTTTTACAATAGGTTTTTTTTAAAAAGACATTTTCAATCAATCATTACAGAGGTGGACTCGGATTCATTTGAAAAAGCAAATGAAATTTTTTACTTAAAATTAACACTACCATGGAAGCTAACTGGTAAATTAAATGACTCTGGCATGGATACCGGTATATTTGATACAAATCGGCGATTAGTTCTTCTTGCAGAAGCAAATATGGAGGGTATTCGTAACTATGTTACGGATTACATTGAGTATGCAAGAGTGTCACAATAATATTATTTAACATAAATTTAACATTGAAAGTTTGGGCAATCCAAACTTTTTTGTTATATTTGTATAGTAATGATTGAGACACTTAAACCCCTTTATACTATGAGCTTACCATTTAACCTTAATTCAGTTCTTGCCTCTTCTTCGTTAATCGAAGGATTTGATGTAATCCGAAACACATTTCCGGTGGAAGGAAAATACACAAAACGAGTAATTACTTACGCTGATGCAGTTTACGAAGCCCTTAACGATGTGGCTGAAGATTATCAAGATTGGCCTGAAGACCAAGGGTTTGGTTCATCTGATATGACGTTTGTTCGTAAATCATTTATTGATTCAATGATTCGTATGGCTAATCTGAATGGTTATTACGAAACAAAGTTTGACCCTTATTTAAAGGTGGTTGAATATTCGGAGTTTGAGAAAGAAGAATATGATTTGCGCAGAGAGCAAGGTATCTAATTATAAACTATAAAAATAAAAGTTATGAATATTCAAAAAGTTAAAAGATTTATTGAGTTGCAAGAAAGAGCTAATCGTGAAATCGACACTTATGGAGAAACTAGTACATCAACCATAGAAATGCTTGAAGAAATAGGTGATAGTTTAACACCTGAAGAAATTGAGGAAACTATTAAAATGTATTATAAATAAAAGTTATGATTAACAATTTAGACCCCATCAAACCACTTTTAAACTTTGACAATGAAGGTGACTTCTATATGCTTTACATCTTCAAACGAAAGAAAGACCAGCCGGAAGGTGAACGAGATAACCACCAATCGGTCCGAACTATCAAAACCTATTGTGTTGATAGTATTCAGTATTTGGAAAACCGAATGGATGAGATTCAGAAGTTATGTGAAACGTTTAAAGCAAGAGCTTATATCCACATTCAGAAACAAAACCATAAAGATGTTTCGTTGGAAATGATGGTTACTTTGGCTGAAAAGATTCGTAATGGTCAACATAACCAAAAGAACTTATTTGATTCGGTTGTTGGTCAGTTGAAAACCTATGAGAAACGCTGGATTGTGGATGTTGATACACGTGGTGGATTATATCTCCTTAAAACTAAAACAGTAATTAATGAATGTTGTAAACCGAAGGGTAATAAGATTGAGGCGATTATCCCAACTAAAAATGGTTACCACTTAATCACCAGTCGTTTTGATGTAATGGAGTTTAATCGGCTTATGTCAGTAGAAGGTGAATTGCCTGATATCCAAAAGAAAAACCCAACCCTTTTATACTACCCAAATAGCTTAAATTAAAATGTTAGAAATCTTAAACAAATACTACGAAGATGGTTGGTTGATTAAACAAACCCACCCAACCTTACCTTTGACTATTTGGAACTACTCCCAAACTACTCAATACGAAAGTAAGTGGGATGAGATTACGATGATGTGTAGAGGACTTATCACCGATAATAATACCGGTAAGATATTGGTTCGACCATTCCCAAAATTCTTTAACTATGAAGAGGTCGCAGGTAAAGGTATGATACCAACCAAAGGCGATTATGTCTACATCCAAGAAAAAATGGATGGGTCATTGGGTATTCTATTCAACTACGAAGGTGAGTGGATTATGGCGACTCGTGGTTCATTTACTTCAGACCAATCAATCAAAGGTATGGAAATTCTTAAAAGAAATTATTCAGTCTTTGATAAAGTTTGGATGAAAGAATATGCTTATCTTGTAGAAATTATTTATCCTGAAAATCGTATTGTTGTGAACTATGGTGAAGAAAAAATCACTTTTTTATCTGTGGTTTTAAACGAAGGATTTTCAGGTTGGAAACCAACTGATGAAACTGAACTTCATTGGACAACGGCTTGTTCTATTTTCTCAGCAAACGGAATCAACAAATCTGATATTGTTAAAACCGAACAACATTTTAATTTTTCAGATGACCTTTACAATTCATTAAAAGAAAAGAATGAAGTTAACAAAGAGGGTTTTGTTTTAAGATATTTTCCTGGCAACTTTAGAATGAAAATTAAGTTTGAAGAGTATGTCAGGTTGCACAAAATTATGACCGAAGTATCTACCAAATCAATTTGGGAAATACTTTCCAATGGTAATGATATGGAAGATTTGTTAAAGGATGTTCCAGACGAGTTCTACGATAAAATCAAAGAATACGAAACCGAGCTAAAAACAAACTACAATAAAATTGAAACTGTTTGTATCAATAGATTTAATGAATTGAAGCATCTACAAAAAAAAGAATACGCGGAAGAAGTTAAATCGCACAAATACAACTCTGTTTTATTTTCTATGTATAATGGGAAGCCTATTTTACCAACTATTTGGAAACTAATCAAACCTAAATTTGAAAAATTGTAAATAAAATTTGGCTATCTCAAATAGAATTAGTATATTTGTTATATAAAGTTGAGGATATGAAACTTGTTTTAGAAAAAGGTCAAAGGTTATATTTTACGAGTGATACCCATTACTCACACGCGAACATTTGTTCCGCTACAACTCAATGGAAGGGTGCTGAGAATCTAACTCGTAAGTTTAACTCCTTAGACCATATGAACGCAACGTTGGTTAACAACATCAACGAGGTAGTTGGTGAGGATGATGTATTGATTCACTTGGGTGATTGGTCTTTTGGTGGATTTGAAAAGATTGAAGAATTCCGTTCACGCTTGGTTTGTAAAAACATTCACCTTACGTTTGGAAACCATGACCACCACATTCGAAACAACAAAGAAGGGATTCAAGACCTATTCAGTTCTACTCACGATTATCTACATTTGGATGTTCGTAGACCATCTACAATTGGTAAAGGTATGATGGATAAATTCACATTTGTTTGTATGCACTATCCAATTGCAAGTTGGGATGGGATGGCTGATAGGGTAGTTCACTTACATGGACACGTTCACTTACCACCACACCTTAGAGTTGCCGAAGGTAAAGCAATGGATGTGGGTGTAGATGGTAACGAATTAAAACCAATCTCATTGGATGAAGTATTAAATATAATGAAAGGTCGAGATGTAAGGAAACTATCTTTACCTAAAGACCATCACGAAAAAAGAATATAAAATTATGATACCAAAAATATTAACGTTAGTAAGAGGATTGCCAGGAAGTGGTAAATCAACATTTTCAAATTTTATTTGGAATGAGTATGCTGTATGTGAAGCTGATAAGTTTTTTTATGATTCGGAAGGAAATTATAACTTTGATGCAAGTAAATTAAGGGAAGCTCATAAGTGGTGTAGAGATGAGGTGGAAACCCGTATGAAGGATAATGAAGTAAATCCACAATTTTATCCTGAAATTGTGGTATCCAATACATTTACCCAAGAGTGGGAAATGGAAGAGTATTTTAAATTAGCAGAGAAGTATGGATATATGGTATTCACTATTGTAGTAGAAAACCGACATGGTGGAGTAAATCAGCATGGTGTTCCATCAGATAAGTTAGAACAAATGCGTAATCGTTTTGAAGTAAAACTTATATAAGTATAAAAATTTGTGAAAATAGTAGACACGCAAGGAGAATTACATAAACATCTCTCCCAACTTTCCGAAAAAGTTGTGGTGTTTCCTATTCTATCAAGTTTAGAAAAACACCCACGAATGTCTCGTATATCATCTATTATAATTTCAGATGGTAAATTGGATTTATTTGTAAACTACCATAATATAGACGCAAGCGGTGTAACGGATAAGATAGAGTTTGGGTCATTCAAAGAGGTGTGGGTAGTGGGTTTAAAAGAGTTCTTACACCACTATGACTTCCTACCTAATATGTATGACCTTGAGATGGGATTATTCCATCAGGCGTCAGATTTTGAGGTTAATGAGCGACCAATTTATACAGTGTTCCGCAGGAGAAAAGCTCCAAGAGGAAATGACCTTATTCCAATATGGAAACACTATGAACAATTCCAAGATTGGAAAGATAAATGGACATCACAAAATGTGATTTCCAATAAGTTTAGTCAACTATACCCAAAGGGGTATAATTGGATAGAAAAGAGTGGACTTTACACCCAAGCGGGTATAGAATACACTCAATATAATATGTTGACTACTACATCAAGACCATCAAACACTTTTGGTGGTGTAAACTATGCAGCACTTCCAAAAGATGGTGAGGTTCGTAACCGATTTACATCAAGATTTAAAAATGGTAAGTTATATCAACTCGACTTTGATGGATACCACATTCGGTTGATTGGTAAACTAATTGGTATAGACATACCATTAAACATTAAAGCACACCAATGGTTAGCTAATCAATATGGCGCGGACATCAAAGATGCAAAAGCAATAACATTTAGACAATTATATGGGGGTGTTCAAGATGATTACAAACACATCCCATTTTTTAGTAAAACATCGGAGTATATTGACTCGTTATGGAGTATGTTTTTAATGCAAAAGTCCGTAAACACCCCAATTTTACAAAGAACTCTCGTTTTTAACCAAGATTTAAACAAAAACAAGTTATTTAACTACATTCTTCAGTCCGTTGAGACTGAAAGAAACATACTTATATTAGAAAAATTGTTTCAACTAAAATTGACTCAAAACTCGTTACCAATTCTTTATACTTATGACTCAATTTTATTTGATGTCCATGAAGATGATGGTATTGACTATATCAAAAAGATAAAGGCAGTTATGGAGTCGGATGGGTTTCCCACCGAAGTGGAGGTTGGTGACAATTATGGCAATATGGTAAAGCTTGTAATTTAACTATTTATATTTATGAAAAAACTCCTCATTGAACGTATTTCAAAAAAATGGTGGAATGAAGTCGGATACGAACTTTACAGCAATCCGTTGAGCGAAAGGTCAATTGCTGGGTTATATTCAATTTTATTAGAAGAATTTGATGAAAAGCAAGCTAAAGAAATAGCATTGGCTATTTTAGAAGGTGGTAGTCCAACTGATTCTAAAAAAGAAGAAGCTCCTGCCGAAAAAGAACTTGAAGACGACATGATGGGAATGATGACTCAACTTGAAAAAGATAAGTTACATAACAAAGAAAAAAACCTTGATGAGGATAGTTGGGTAAAAAACAAAAAGTCGGGTAACATATACACGGTTAAAAAACCAAATCCTGAAACCCACGTTGCACCAAGTAAAGATGAAATTGAAAAGGCCCAAAAAGAAAAACAAGATAAGCCGGAAGGTGAAGTAAAACAATTTCCATCAGCAACTGTAAAGTCAGAACAAGCTAAATTAAATAAAGTAGATGAGTTATTGGCTGGTCAAGATGAAAACACTTTACAAAGAGCTGAAGTTTTAAAACAAAATTGGGACCAATTTGTAAATGCAAAAACTCGTGAAGAACGAGTTCAAGCTGTTCGTGAGTTGGCTGACAATAATTTAATTGAAGGACACGCTGGTGGTAAGAAGATTTATCTATCACCAAACAGCGCTTTACCTTACAAGCACCTCACAGGTGCAAGTGGAACATCCGTAAGTGAAGAAATGAACAAAATCATTCAAGAAGAAGGTATTGATGTCCCTATGAGAGGTGGCGCCAAAGACCGAGCTCTGGCTGATATGAGTGGTAAACACAACGAGTCAGGTGTTGTATCATATTTGTTCCCATCGGATGAAAACAAAGCTGCATATGAGTCTACTCAAAAAACTCTAAAAGATTTGGGTGGTGATGAGGCTAAATTTGACGCAATCAACAAAAAGGCTGCTGATATAATGAAAGCGTCATTACCAGAGGGCTCACAAATTACAGGTGCTCAACAAGTGGGTGGTGTGGGTAAGACTGCATTGGCTAAATTGGGTATTGACCCAAAAGTAGACCCAACGGATTTGATTATTCAGTATAAAGACAAAGATGGAAACGACCAAATTATGAAGATTTCCGCAAAAACATATACTGACCCTAAAAACATCACAATGAAAAACGCAGGCGTTAATAACGCTGGGGCTACATACTTGGGTGAAATTGGTAAAGACCTTGATGCTAAAGTTGGTGAGTTAAGAAAGAAGTATGCTTGGAATGATAGTATGTCAGACCAAGAAAAGGCTGAACAAAAGAAAAACTTAAAACAAGCATACCTTGGTGAGTTCTCATCCAAAATGGAAGAACTATCAAAGAGTAAAGAAGGTCAGCAAAAATTAACTGATATGTGGAAGGATGTTCACGGATGTGGTCAGAATGTTCACACGCAGGTAATTAATAAAAAAACAGGCGATGTCCAAATGAAATCACCTGACCATTATTGTAATCCAACACCACCATTTGGAGTAAAATTCGATGGTGTAAAACTTGTAATCAATATGGGTGGTAAAGATAAATCATTCTTACAAGTAGATATGAAAACTGAAGATAAGGGTTCGCCCAAAATACTATTTAGACATAGAACAAAATAATTACGGAGAAATGAGTGAAAACACAATTGTTATGCACCTTTACAAATGAAGAATCATTTGAATCAATTATTGAAAAGGTATTTAAATACGAACTTTTTAGTCGTAAAATTTTTATTTTAAAATTAGAACCTTCTAACGAATTGGTTGTGAGTTATAATATTGTTGCTAATAATAGTCATCAATTTCTTCCTGAAACTATTATGGTTCATAGAAAAAAAGAATCAAACACCATGTATACAATCAACGCTTTAAATTCTTTGATTAGTTCATTAAATGGTGGGATTGTGGATAAAGAATATCAGATAAATTGGAACCAGTATCAAAATACGCTTATTCTAACCAATGGAAACGGATATAAAATTATGAAAACATCTTTATTTAAAATTGTTGATGTCAATAAATAATTTTACATATTTATACAAGTGGGTAATACCACAAAACTAAAAATTAAAAAATTTTTGAAATACATTTGGAATTGTCACCCAGATGTTGTATATTAGTGACAAGTTTAACAATTAACAATTAAAAAAAAGAAAACTATGGCTATTGACTTAAACGCAATTCGCAATCGTCTGAATACTCTTCAGACAAAAGTAACAAAGACTGACAATTTGTGGAAACCCACTCCGGGTAAGCAGCAAGTAAGGATTATTCCTTATGTCCACAATCCCAACAACCCATTTATTGAACTTTACTTCCATTTTGACTTTGGTGGTAAAAACATCATCTCTCCAATATCTTTTGGTGAGGCTGACCCACTTGTGGAGTTTGCTGAAAAGTTGAAGGCAACTGGTAATCGTGATGATTACCAACTATCTCGTCAATTGACACCAAAAATGCGCACCTATGTTCCTATCTTGGTTCGTGGTGAAGAATCTGAAGGTGTTAAATTTTGGGGGTTTGGTAAAAATGTTTATCAAGAACTTCTTGGGTTTTTTGCTGATCCTGATTATGGTGATTTAACTGACCCAGTAGGTGGTCGTGACATCACAGTAGAATTTAAAACTGCTGCTGAAGTTGGCAAATCTTATCCTGAAACTTACATTCGTGTAAAACCAAGTCAAACCTCTATTTCAGAGGACAAAAATATTTTGAACTTGACAAAGGAACAAATTGATTTGTCTACAATGTTTAAACGTGCTTCCTATGATGAAATGCAAGGTATGTTAGAGCAATGGTTGGAAACTGGTAAAGTAGAAGATTCTAAAGAAGTATCTACCGCCGACACCACCGCTGTTACAACCACCTCATCTCCTGGCGCAAGTGTGAAAGACGCGTTCGAAGACCTTTTCAACGATAATTAAAATTTATGGCTAAGAAAGTAGAATCATCTCGCGATGAACTATCTTCCATTCTGGCTAATAATCTCAACAAGAAATTCAAAACTGCCCATAAGGTAGCGTTTTTCTTGGATGGGTCGGAACAAACACCCACCGATTTGGATGAATGGGTATCTACCGGCTCCCCAATGTTAGACCTCGCAATTGCAAACCGCCCCAATGGCGGTTTGCCTGTGGGTCGTATCACGGAGATTACAGGCTTAGAAGGAAGTGGTAAATCATTACTCGCAGCTCACGCTATTGCTGACACGCAAAAGAAAGGTGGCTTTGGAGTTTACATTGACACCGAAAACGCAATGAATCAGGACTTTCTGATGGCCATCGGCGTTGACATTAAAAAGATGTTATATGTTCCATTGGAAACTGTGGAAGACATCTTTGAAGCAATTGACTCTATTATTGAGTCAATCCGCACCGCTGAAGGTGATAAAAAGAAATTAGTTACTATTGTGGTTGATTCCGTTGCGGGCGCATCTACAAAAGTTGAGATTTCTGCTGATTATGACCAAGCTGGTTATGCTACTCAAAAAGCAATTATTATCTCTAAGGCAATGCGGAAAGTTACAAACTTAATTGGCCGCGAACGAATTTGTCTTATCTTTACAAACCAACTTCGTACCCGTATGGGTGTATCTTTTGGAGACCCGTGGACTACAAGTGGCGGTAAAGCAATTGCATTCCACTCATCATGTCGTATTCGATTGAAACAAATGGGTCAATTAAAATCAAAAATTGGTGGTGTAGAGCAAGTAGTAGGTATTAAGACGCGTGCTCAAGTTATTAAAAATCGTATGGGGCCGCCGCTCCGTTCTATTGATTATGATATCTATTTTGATAGTGGTATTGATAATTATGGTTCTTGGTTGGAAATGATGAAGACCTACAAACTTGTAAGTCAGAGTGGGGCTTGGTATACTTATGTAGATGTTGAAACTGGTGAAGAAATTAAATTTCAAGCCAAAAATTTTGAAGAGATTTTATTAAATCGACCCGAAATGAAAGAAACTATCTATAACGACATTTGTAAAACATATATTATGTCTTATAAAGAATCAAGTGCTGAATCAAACATTGATAATGTTGAATTAACTGATTTTGATGATTAATAGGTATAAGGAACTCCTTAAAGAGGTAAAAAAAGAACATACCGAAATTCGAAATGAAGAACTTAATGACCATGTTCTAATTGTAGATGGATTAAATCAATTCATTCGTGTTTTTGGGGCAGTTCCAGCCTTAAATGATGATGGTGAACATTGTGGTGGTGTGACAGGATTTTTACTGTCCACCGCCGCAACTATCAGAACATTAAAACCAACTCGTGTTATTATAGTATTTGATGGTAAGGGTGGGTCTAATCGTAGAAAAAGTTATTATAAGGAATATAAAGAAGGTAGAACTGGTTTAACTAAAATTAACCGATTAGCTGGTTATGAGGATTTAGAAGACCAACAAGAATCAATGAAAAAGCAATTTGCTAGATTAATTGAATATCTTAAAGTGTTACCAATATCTCTTACTTATATTGATTATGTAGAGGCTGACGATATTATTGCATATCTTGCTAATCATTATTTTAAAAAAGAAGTTACAATTGTTTCATCTGATAAAGACTTTCTTCAGTTGGTAAACCCTCGTATTAAAGTGTGGGCAACTACAAAAAAGAAAATGTATGATGAATCGCTTGTAAAAGAAGAATATGGTGTAATCCCACAAAATCTTGTTTTCTATCGTGTTATTACAGGCGATAAGTCTGATAATATTGATGGGGTTCGTGGTATTGGAGAAAAAACAATTCATAGTAAAATGTCATTTTTGAATGAAGGTGAGTTTGATTTAGATACGTTTATGTCTAAAATTAAAACAGAATGTGATTCTAAATTGTCTCAAAAGTTAATTGAAAATTCTAAAACTATTGAAATAAATTATAGATTGATGCAATTAAAAAATCCCGAAATATCATCATCCATTACTTCAAATATAAGAACTCTTATGGATTCTCACCGACCTCAATTGGATTTGGTAGAATTTAAAAAAATGTTCATGTATGACAAACTTTATACTACGTTTGCTAATGTTGATTCGTGGCTACGAAACTCATTTACATCTTTAGAAAATAATTTAAAAACGCATTTTGATATCTTAAAATAAAGTTGTATATTTGTAGTCATATGGAAAAGTTCGGAAGTAAATTCAATACCACATTTCAACACAAAGTAATATCTGCGTTAATATCAGATAAGCCATTTACACGGCAAGTCTATGATATTATTAAGCCAGAATATTTTGACTCCGAAGCATCGGAGTGGTTGGTTAAATCAGTTCTTCAGTATTTTGACCAATATGAAAAAATGCCGACATTAGATGTCCTCAAAGTTAAAATTAATAGTATTGACCGTGATGTTCTTAAAACTTCCGTAATTGACACTCTTAAATACGCGTGGAATCACCTTGAAAGTGACGATTTACAATATGTAAAAGAACAAGTTCTTGACTTTTGTAAAAATCAATCAATTAAAAACGCAATTCTTGATTCGGTAACACTTTTAGAGGATGGTAAGTATGATGTAATTAAAAAGAAGATTGATGCTGCTATGAAATCTGGCCAAGATTCGGATTTAGGGCATGAATACAAAACCATGATTACCGAGCGATATGAAGATTCAGTTCGTAATGTAGTTTCAACTGGTTGGGATGTTATTGATGAAGCAACGCAGGGTGGGTTTGGTAAAGGTGAATTAGTTTTGTTTGCAGCTCCACCGGGTATTGGTAAATCATGGTCTTTAATCAATATTGGAGTTGCCGCGATGAAACAAGGTAAAATTGTAGCTCATTACACTTTAGAATTAAATGATGGATATGTGGGTCAACGTTATGATGCTGTTTTAAGTGGTATCGCGGTCGCTAATTTAAAATACAATATGGATGATGTTAAAAAGTCAATTCAAGGAGTAAAAGGTGACCTTATTATAAAACACTATCCAACGAAAACCGCAGGTGTTACTTCTTTAAAAGCGCATATGGACAAAATGATTTTACAAGGTAAAAAGCCGGATGTTGTAATTGTTGATTATGCTGATTTGTTACGAGGACCTGCAAAAGAAAAAAGACACGAAGAGTTAGAAGAAATTATTGAAGACCTTCGTGGTATGGCTGGTGAATACGAAGTACCTGTTTATACCGCATCTCAAATTAATCGTAGTGGCGCAGAAGATGATGTTATTACAGGTGTAAAGATTGCAGGTTCATTTTCTAAAATGATGACCGCTGACTTTGTTGTATCACTTTCTCGTAAAATTGAAGATAAACTTGCTGGAACTGGCCGATGGCACGTTATAAAAAATCGGTTTGGCCCCGATGGTATGACATTTCCATCTAAAGCAAACTTTTCAACTGGTCAAATTCACATATATAACGATGATTCCATTAATGGTATACAAACGAAAAAAGACATGAAAAGTGGGGAGAGTTTAGTAAGAAAAGAACTTGCTCAAAAATATAAAGAAATGAAGGGGGACATTGGATTTTAATTTAAATTTACAATATCTATAATCACCTATTTTCAATTTATGTCTAACAATTTACAGGAAAAACTATATGTCCCTATTTGATAATCGCATCCCATTTAAACCTTTTGAATACCCAGAATACTATACCGAAGGTTGGTTAAAACAAGCTCAAGCATTCTGGCTCCATACTGAAATACCAATGCAAGGGGATATTAAAGATTGGAATGAAAATTTGTCAATATCTGAAAAAAACTTAGTTGGTAATATTCTTTTGGGATTTGCTCAAACTGAATGTGCAGTTTCAGACTATTGGACTACAATGGTTACAAATTGGTTTCCTAAACACGAAATCAAACACATGGCTATGATGTTTGGTTCACAAGAAACTATTCACGCTACAGCGTATTCATATCTAAACGAGTCATTGGGTTTAGATGATTTTAACGCATTTTTACATGAACCTGCGACCGCAGAAAGATTCGAACACCTAGCAGGTGTATCTAACAATTACACATACGAAGACTTAACATGGAGTGATGAAGCTCGAACCGAAGTGGCTCGTTCACTCGCTATTTTTTCCGCATTCGCAGAAGGTGTTGCTTTGTATTCATCGTTTGCAGTTCTCTATTCTTTTCAAATGAGAAATCTTTTAAAAGGTATTGGCCAACAAATGAAATGGTCTGTTCGTGATGAATCTCTACACTCAAAAATGGGATGTCAACTTTTCAGACATATGTGTGACGAATATCCAGATTTAAAAGTAAAAGCTAAATCAGCTGTTGAAGAAGCAGCACAAATTATGTTGGACTTGGAACTCAATTACATTGATAAAATGTTTGAAATGGGTGACCTTGAAAACTTAAAAAAAGACGACCTTAAAAACTTCATCAAACGAAGAGTTAATGAAAAGTATAACGAATTGGGGTATGATGGAAAATTATTTGATTTTGATGTAGAATCAGCTAACGAATTGGGTTGGTTCTATCATTTAACCGGTGGAACAACACATACTGATTTTTTCGCAGTTAGACCTACTGATTATAGTAAGGCTGGCGAAGGTGAAGATTGGGAAAATATATTTTAATAAATTATGGCAAAAAATTATGGAGAAGACCTTGGGTGGGAAATCGGAGTCGATTTTCCAGTTTGGGGCAACACGGAAATTTATACTAAAACTATTTCTAAAGGATACCTTTTGGCAGGAGAAACGCCTAAAGATGCTTATTGGAGAGTTTCAACCGCAGTCGCTAGGAGATTAGGAAAACCACATCTTGCTAGTAAGTTTTTTGATTATATATGGAGAGGTTGGCTTAACCTTGCTACTCCTGTATTATCAAACACGGGTACTGATAGAGGTTTACCAATATCATGTTTTGGTATTGATGTTGGTGATTCTATTCAAGAGATTGGAACAAAAAACCTTGAAATGATGCTACTTGCCAAACATGGTGGTGGTGTTGGTATTGGCATCAATATGATTAGAGCGGCTGGTAGTAAAATTACTGGCAATGGCACATCTGATGGTGTGGTTCCATTTGCTAAAATTTATGATTCAACTATTCTTGCCACAAACCAAGGTTCGGTTCGTAGAGGGGCTGCTTCAGTAAATTTAAACATTGACCATGGTGATTTTGACCAATGGATTGAAATTCGTGAACCAAAGGGTGATGTAAACCGACAATCACTTAATCTTCACCAATGTGTTGTTATTGGTGATAAATTTATGAGAAAACTTGAAGAAGGTGACGCTGAAGCAAGGCGGAAGTGGGGTAAGGTTCTTCAAAAAAGAAAAGCTACGGGCGAACCTTATATTATGTTTAAGGGTAATGTAAACAAGACTAATCCTGAAGCTTACAAACAAAACGGATTAAAAGTCTTTATGACCAATATTTGTTCTGAAATCACTCTTCATACGGATGAATCACACTCATTTGTATGTTGTTTGTCTTCAATTAACTTATCTAAATATGACGAGTGGAAAGATACCGACCTTATCTATACTGCAACTTGGTTTTTAGATGGTGTATTAGAAGAATTTATTCAAAGAGCCAAGAATATGAGAGGATTTGAAAATTCAGTTCGTTCTGCTGAAAAGGGTAGAGCACTTGGACTTGGAGTTCTTGGATGGCACACTTATTTACAACAAAAAGGTATGTCATTTGAAGGTCTTCCTGCTCAATTTGAAACTCGTAAGATTTTTTCTCAAATGAAAATTGAAGCTGAAAGAGCATCTCGCGCTATGGCTGAAGAATATGGTGAACCGCTATGGTGTGTTGGAACCGGTATGAGAAACACACACTTAATGGCTATTGCTCCAACGGTATCAAACTCAAAGTTAAGTGGTAATATTAGTCCAGGCATTGAACCATGGGCTGCGAACATATTTACGGAACAAACTGCCAAAGGAACATTTATTCGTAAAAATAATGAATTGGAACGAGTGCTTCGTAAACTTGGAATTAACAACAAAGATACTTGGGAACAAATTCTGGCAGATGGTGGGTCGGTTCAAGGTATTGATGAGTTGGATAATTGGGGGTATTTAAATGGTAAATTAACCAATCGTTCGGAGATGACTGAATCTAATTTTAAAAACAATGAAATTGATTGGGTTAAGAATATTTACAAAACCTTTAAAGAAATCAATCAGTTGGAGTTGGTAAGACAAGCTGGTATTAGACAACAATATGTTGACCAATCAGTTTCGTTAAACTTGGCGTTTCCAACTCAAGCAACTCCAAAGTGGATTAATCAAGTTCACATGGAAGCATGGAAGTTGGGTATTAAAACCCTTTATTATATGAGAACAGAATCAGTTCTTCGTGGTGATATTGCTACAAAAGCTACTGATCCTGATTGTTTAAGTTGTGATGGATAAACAAAAATAAAAAGTTATGAAACAAACAAAAATATGTGTAAATGCAATGGTCGGAAACGAAGAAGCAACAATTACACGAATGTTACAATCAGTTGTAGATTATATTGATTACTATGTAATTCAATGTAATGGTAACGATAATACCAGAAATATCATTGACGAGTTTTTTCAGAGTCGTGGTATTTCTGGCTTTACTTACGAAACTAAATGGGAATATCCAGGTTGGAATCGTGACCACACTTTACAAACTTGTTTAAAAGCAAATCATGGGTGTGATTGGATTCTTCGTATGGATGCTGATGAACAATTACAAGTTGATGTTAATTTTGATTGGTCTATTCTAAATGATACATCGGTTCAATCATGGAATATTGTAGCTGATCCTGGTAACTCATTATATTTCCGAACTTGGATGTGGAATGCAAAACTTCCATGGTATTTTCAACATGATAAGCGACATGAAACAATTTGGTTACCTGATGTTGGCGAAGATTTTCAGAGATTACCATTACCGAAATCATTTAGGCAAATTATTACAAACGATGGTGAAACTTGGTTTGCCCCTATGAAATTTATTACTGATGCTTTAACATTAGAATTGGATAAAGTTCCAAGTAATAAAGTGCTTGAGGATTCATATCATTTATGGTATATCGCGAAGTCATATAATGATGGTTACAATGATGTTAAAAATCTACCATTTGGAGAACATCACGCTAGAGAATACGCCCGTAGATGTATTTTTTATTATGAAATGTATTTAAATCAAAATCACGATTGGTTCAAACAACATCATCCAAAAAAAATGGATGATATGGGATACTATGCTATGATGCTTGTAGCAAATGCATATCAATTTTTAGGTGAGGTTGACAACGCTTTATTTTATTACACAAAAGCTACTGAATTTAATCCATATAGAAATGAACATTACTTATCATTGGTTAATTACTACGAACAACTAGGTCAGTATAGAAATATGTTAAATATTACATCTATTTTAGTAAACCCATCTCGTAAAAACCCTTTTCCTGATTATTCATTTTTAATTGAAAATAACGCATATTGTGATACTGGAAATTTGTGTAATGAATTACACGCTAAAGCACTAAACTATGTCAATAACCTCTAAATACGATTATATTATTGTAGGTTCTGGATTGTTTGGTTCAATATGCGCCCACGAGTTAAATAAACAAGGAAAATCGGTGTTGGTTCTTGAAAAAAGAGACCACATTGGTGGTAATTGTTACACGGAAAATCAAGATGGGGTTCATATTCACAAATATGGACCTCACATTTTCCATACTAACGATAAAGGGATTTGGGAGTATATTAATCAATTTGCTGAATTTAATCAATTTCAGTTAAATCCTGTTGCTAACTATAAAGGTGAAATTTACTCTTTACCATTCAATATGTGGACTTTTAATCAGATGTGGGGGGTTACGACTCCTAATGAAGCACGGCAAAAGATTGAAGAGCAACGATTTAATGGTAAAATTACCAATCTTGAAGAACAAGCTCTTTCATTGGTAGGTAAAGACATCTATGAAAAGTTAATTAAAGGGTATACTGAAAAACAATGGCGAAAGTCTGCTACGGAACTACCAGCCTCAATCATAAAAAGATTGCCAGTAAGATTTACATATGATAACAACTATTTTAACGACAAATATCAAGGTATTCCTATTGGAGGATATACTCAAATATTTGAAAAAATGTTAAAGGGTATTAAGGTCTATACAAATTGTGACTATTTGGAAAACAAAGAGTATTGGGATGACCTAGCTATTAAAGTAATTTATACAGGCCCTATTGACAAGTATTTTAATTATCAATTTGGTGATTTAGAATATAAATCCGTTCGTTGGGATACCATGAAAATTAATACTGACAATTATCAAGGGTGTGCTGTAATGAACTATACTGATAGTGATAATTCATTCACAAGAATTATTGAACACAAATATTTTGATAATCAAAATCAAAAAACAACTTGGGTTAGTATGGAATTTCCACAAGAATATACACGAGGTGTAGAACCATTTTATCCTGTTAATGATGAAAATAACAACACGAAGTATAAAAAATACAAAGAACTGGCTGACAATGACAAAGTTATTTTTGGTGGTAGATTAGCAGAATACAAATACTATGATATGCATCAAGTTGTTGCATCGGCTCTTAAAAAAATAAGTGATTTATGATTGGTATTGATAATAAAGTTTAAAAAAGTGTTGTATAATCCAAAATTATTTCGTATATTAGACTTCTAATAAAAAATAAAAGTTATGGAAAACAAACCAAAAATAGAAATTAATAAAAGAAACGCAGCGTTTGTAGAATTAAAAGATTTTTGTCTATTCTCAATGGCTGAAAGAAAAGATAAAGGCGATTTCTTAGAAGTAACCGAATGGAGTAATGGTGAAGGATATGATATTCACATTGATGATGTTAGTGGTGAAAAGAAATTTCATATTACTTGGGGACAATGGGATGCACTTAAAAAGTGTATTAAAGCAATTGAAAAATCATATAAAAATAAAATTAAAACCCCAATTCATAAACACGACCGATACACTTCAGCTGAAGCAAAAATGATAAAGACAAAATGAAAGACCAATTAAAAAAGCTTGTTGAATTCCATAGCACATTTGGACACACTATCGAAACTTCACCTTGTAGTCAAAGTGATACCATGGGATACTTACGATATAACCTTGGTAAAGAAGAATTAGATGAATATATTCATGCTAATGAAATGGATGACCCAATTGAAATTGCTGACGCCTTAACCGACCAACTTTATATTCTTTTAGGCACGATTGTAGCCCATGGGATGCAAGATATTATTGAAGAATGTTTTGATGAGGTTCATCGTTCTAATATGTCAAAGTTGGGGTTAGATGGTAAGCCAGTTTATCGTGAAGATGGTAAAATATTAAAAGGTCCAAACTATATCAAACCTGATTTGGGTAAGATTGTATATAACGCATGGAATAATGATGCTAGTCAGTTGAAAATAGAATTTAATGAAGAGATTTAAGATGTCGTTAAGAGGAGAATCACACCCACAACATAAACTCACGGAAACCCAAGTAAAGGCAATCCGAAAACTATGGGCTATCGGACACCGAAATATTCGTGTTCTTGCTCATAATAATGGGGTATCTCCTACGAACATCCGTAAAATTGTAAAAGGTGAAACTTGGACTCATATACTTTTTGGAGAATTTAATGATTATCAATGAAAGTAGAAGGTAAGGTATATTTCGACCCATCTAAATTTTCAGTTAGACCTATTTCAAAATCGGTAGCTAAAGAAATCGTGGTAAATCACCACTATGCTCATATTTGGACAAAGGTATCATATGCATTAGGACTTTTCTACAAATCAGAAGAAGAGCATCAATTTTTTAGTGGTGTAAATGAAGAGTTAGTTGGAGTTGCTACATATGGAGACCCCATAGGTAGACATTCGGGTCAGTCTATTTCACCACTTCTTGACCGAACTGAAGTTCTTGAACTTACACGATTATTTGTTTTTGATGGGTATGGGTGTAATGTAGAAAGTTGGTTTGTAGGTCAAACCTTTAAATGGTTAAG
>Ga0208235_1000108_pt1 | contig 22312 bp, 36 predicted proteins | sample LakMenEpi22Oct12_FD_150727 | JGI IMG/M metagenome (GOLD analysis project Ga0208235, IMG submission 150727) | Freshwater microbial communities from Lake Mendota, WI - 22OCT2012 deep hole epilimnion (SPAdes) | ecosystem: Environmental > Aquatic > Freshwater > Lake > Epilimnion/Euphotic zone ... | reverse complement strand
TGCTCAAGGTAATCCAGGTGCTCAAGGTAATCCAGGTGCTCAAGGTAATCCAGGTGCTCAAGGTAATCCAGGTGCTCAAGGTAATCCAGGTGCTCAAGGGGCTCAAGGTGCTTCAGGTGTTACTAATATAACTGTAACTCAAACTGATTATACGGGTACGAATCCAATAACTACTAGCGGTGCTACAATATCGATTGCATCAACTAGCAATTCTTATGGAACCAGATACATACAGACATATACTCCAACTACCGAAGGATATGATGGAGATGTTTGGTATCAAATAACAATAACATAAAATTATGGCAGCTACTTTTATTAAAAAAAATGATGGAAATTATTATTTAAGATTGACTGATAGTACAACTTCAGTTAAGTTTGCTGCAGTATCTCAGGCTGGCAATACTTATACTTTCAGCGTTGGTGGAACTCAATATGTTTCAAAACCATCTGATGATGGGAGTAATACATATTATACATCTAGTGCTTCTCCAATTCCTTCTGGTGGAATATTAGATGACAGTAGATTTCCTGGAACAGAAACTGCACATACTTTTTCTGGGTCTGGGGTTAGAGATTATTTACTATCATTCTCTGCGGGACCTACTCCAGGAACACGATTTTATCTTGGTGGGGAAGCATTAAGTTGGGGTGGTTATGCTTATCCGGGTAGTGGGTATATTGCAAATCCAATAGCTGTAGGTGTAAAACAGAGTGGATCTTGGAAAAATGCTGGTAATATATTTGTAAAGCAATCGGGAACTTGGAGAGAGGTTACTAATGCATATATAAAGCAAGGTGGGGTTTGGAAAAAGTATTATCAAAACTTTGGTAATTCTTCTTGGATTAACATGCTTGAATTAACCGATGATGCTATTGACTTTGGTGTGCAAGTATTTGCATTAAATTAACATTAACCATTCTGAAACTAAATTGAATGCTGATAAACTTATTTCAGATTTATCTTACAATCCTGATGATATTTTTGCACAAGCAGAGGCAGAATTAAATGCAGAACAATCCTGAAAATCGTCAAGCAATTGATAAAATGAAAATCTGTCTACAATGTGAGCATTTTTTCAAACCCACCAGACAATGTAAAAAATGTGGATGTTTTATGCCTGCTAAAGTAAGAATTCCTGGACAAAAATGCCCTGTTAATAAATGGTAATTAAATGAATGATTTAATGTATGATATATTAGAAATATCATACATTATGTTATAATCTTTAAAGAAAATCTCTCAAATTATACAAGATATTTTGCTTAAAAAATGAATTATAAATTTAGTATTATTACCCCAGAGCATAAGAAAGATAATATACCTTTTCTTATGGAATTGTTTGATACAATTAAAAGTCAAACATATAATAACTGGGAATGGATTATCTATTTGAATGGAGATTGTAAACCAGGACATCTTTCTCAAGAATTGAAAGATCATCCTCAAGTAAAATTTTATACTGGCATCACAAATGATAATATTGGATTTATTAAAAACAAAGCATTTTCTTTTGGACAAGGAGATATTCTTGTAGAAGTGGATCATGATGATTTACTTTCTGAAGATTGTTTGCAAGAACTTAATATTGCATTTCAAGATGAAGAAGTTGGGTTTGCTTATAGTGAAGATCTTCTTTATGATATGAGAGGACCTGAATATAAAATTCCCTGGAATCCAGAGAATGGATGGACATACAAGTGGATGAATTTTAGGAATGAAGATTTCATTAAGATTGATTCTTTTCCTCCTACAAGTCACAGTATTGGTATCATTTGGTATGCACCAGATCATGTAAGAGCGTGGAGAAAAACTATATACCAGGAACTTGGTGGTCATAATTCAGAATTAAATATTTGTGATGATCATGAACTGATAATTAGAACTTATTTAAAAACTAAGTTTTGCTTTATACCAAAAGTTCTTTATTACTATAGATGGCTTCCTGAAAATAATAATACACAAACAAAAAGAATTGATGATATACAAATTAAAACATTTGAATTGTTTCACCAATATGGACAACAACTTGCAGAACGTGATGCGGAACTTAATGGTCTTTTAAAGGTAGATATTGGTGGGGGGTTATTTCCAAGACCAGGTTATATTACAATTGATCAAGAGGGTGCCGATATTACTTGTGATTTAAATGAGGGTATTCCTTTACCAGATAATAGTGTTGGAGTAATTAATGCAAGTCATGTTATTGAGCATTTAAAAGATCCAGTAAAGACTATGAGTGAAATCCATAGAGTTCTTTGTGATGGTGGGTGGGCTTTTATAGAAGTTCCATCTACAGATGGCAGAGGCGCATGGCAAGATCCAACTCATGTAAGTTTTTGGAATGAAAATAGTTTTTGGTATTATACTAGAAAAGAAACGGCACAGTTTATTAGAAATACTTCAATTAGATTTCAACAATTTAGATTAGAAACTAATTGGTGGGAAGATAATGTTGCAATTACAACTGCGTGGTTGTGTGCTATTAAATCAAATAAAAAACGTCCCCATCCAGTGAAAATTTGAATTTCCCCTTGACACCCCGCCCCAGATGCCCTATAATACCTAGGTAATCAAACGAAATGCCTGATGCCTGCCGAAGAGACCCTGACCCGCTGTGTTGTTGATACTCTTGCTCGTAAGTTCTATTTGTATTCAAGTGAGGGCGAAGAACGTGTTGTGGAATGTGAGAGTGTGAACCAGTTTATGAATGTTCTTGAAGTGGTTCGTGCTCAGGTAAGTGATGATTGTCTTGCTTACTCAGATCCTCTTTGATAAATGGAAGTTTTCACAGTGAAAGAATTTCAAGAACGCTTTGACGAACTCATTGAAAGAGTCGAAAATGGTGAGCACATAGGAATTGTCGGTGAAGATAGAAGAGAGGCAGTAATGATTCCTGCAGACGACGAACTTATACGAATACATACTGATCACGAAGAAGGTTGTTGATTCAAGGCAACTTTTATGCGAGTGAGACTTGGTAGTCAGAGGGCACTTATAACGCCTTTGCCCCAGATTAGGGCCTTTGACCTGGTTCGAATCCAGGCACTCGTACTTGCCCGTTTACCTATCTGGTTGAAAGGACTCGACTCATAATCGAATTTAGAGTGGTTCAATTCCACTAACGGGCACTTGACTATTATGATTCTTTGGGTTATAATGGTCTCACAAGCGAGTATGGTGGAATCGGTAGACACACCAGACTTATGAAAATTGAGCCTCATTTGGGAAACCTTATGAGTGTAATTCTTCAAATTCGGTGAAACCTGTAAAATGGCAATACCGAGCCAAGCATCGCAAGATGAAGGTGTAGAGACTAGACGGGGAACATCTAAACCGAAAGGTATGATGAAGGTATAGTCCAGACCACAAACCGAAAGGGTAGTGAAAACTATAGTGGTACGAAAATCTGTTGAGCGTATGCTCGTGCCAGTTCGACCCTGGCTACTCGCACTAAATAATAAAACCTGGATGTCTGCAAACTTCAGGAGGAGGGTGCAATTCCCTCCATTTTATTATAAATATTAATGCAGACATCTAGAGTAAGAAATGAATTATCTAAAGGTTTATTGTAACCTTATAAGAAAGGCACAACAGCGTCAAGTTGTGGAAGGTTATGTAGAAAAGCATCACATTTTTCCAGTAAGTATATTTGGAAATAATAATAAAATCGTTGTATTAACTGGCAGAGAACATTATATATCCCACGCTTTATTAGAAAAAATTTATTTGAAAAGATACGGAATTAATAACTGGAAAACTCAAAAAATGATATTTGCATATTGTAGTATGAATGCAATTAATGAATATCATAAAGACAGATACATTAATTCTAAATTATATGAATATTCCAAAAAAAGAAAATCTATAATAATGAGTGGATCTGGAAATCCTTTTTATGGAAAAACACACAGCGAAGAAGTAAAACAAAAAATAAAAACCGCTAATATGGGGAGAAGAATGCCCCCAAGAACTAAAAAACATTGTGAAAAAATATCAGAATTAAAAAAAGGAAAACCTCTTTCTAAGAACTGCTTGGAAAGGTGTAAAGAGGTAAATAAAGGAAATACTTACAGATTAGGAACAAAACATACTGAAGAAGCGAAAATTAAAATGAAAAAGAAAAGAGAGGGATTAAAATGGTGGAATAATGGTAAAGAAAATGTGATGAAAAAAGAATGTCCAGGAGAAAATTGGACAAGGGGGAGGATTCCATTTAAAAAATAAATATTAAAATAAGTGAGAGAAAATCCTTATGTCTTACAAAATTACCAAAGCATATTGTTGGTATAATAATGGATCTCAAATTGTATTGATGTATTTTATTTCTGAAATTCCTTTCACATTTGATGAGCTCCCAGAAGGGCACTTATACGACCAAGAACTCTGTAAAACAGCAGATAAATACAGAACATTTGAACCAGAAGACCTATACAAGAACTCGTTCTATCTTATAGACGAGGAGGCACATCCTTGCCTGTTTATGATGGACCTAGAAAACCCAGAGGATATGCCCCCAGACGTAGAATATCTTTTTGATGAGGAGGATTTGACTTCATAAATAAAACATAGAAATAATTTAGAAGTTATAATCCGATGCCCCTTAACAAATTAGATAATTTCATAAAGAATACAGAAGGTCGCATTCTTTATGTTTCTCCTAGCGACCTTGATTCTACTGATAGTATTAGTAATCAGGGTAATTCACTTGCCCAACCCTTTAAGACATTACAGAGAGCACTTTTAGAGGCAGCAAGATTTTCTTATCAGAGAGGAAATAGTAATGATGATGTAGAGAAAACCACAATTCTCTTGATGCCGGGTCAACATACGGTTGATAATAGACCTGGTTTTTCTATAAAAAATGTTGGTAATACGGCAACAGTAACATCTCCGAGTGGGGCAACATCTGCGGCATCGAATACATTATCACTTACACTTAATTCAGTATTTGACCTCACACAAGAGGATAATATTCTTTATAAGTTTAATAGTATTAATGGTGGTGTTGTTGTACCCAGAGGAACTTCAATTGTTGGTCTAGATTTAAGAAAGACCAAGATTCGTCCAAAATATGTTCCGAACCCAACTGATTCTGCTGTTCCAAACTCGGCAATTTTTAGAATCACCGGTGCCTGCTATTTCTGGCAGTTCTGTATTTTTGATGGTAGTACAGAAGGCACGGTATATACTGACCCAAGAGATTTCTCGGTCAATAATCAATCAATACCAACATTCTCTCACCACAAACTTACTTGCTTTGAGTATGCAGATGGTGTAACTGTAGAAAATACGGGTCTGACTGACCTGGATATGTATTATGCAAAACTATCTAATGCATTTAATCTTGCATCCGGTAGAGACATCGACCAGAAGTACCCTGCAAATCCTCTTGGTTTTGAGAAACAAAGACCAGAATGGGAAATTGTAGGTGCCTTTGCCGCAGATCCTATTCAGATCTCTACAATTGAATCCGGATCTGGTGGAACGCCAAACGGTCAGGTTACGGTTAAGACAACAATACCTCACGAATTTACGGATGGAACTCCAATCAAGATTAGTGGAGTTTCACCAGAAGATTATAATATCTCCACAAAAGTAATCATAGATCCACAAAACCCAGACCCAACTGTTTTTACATATTTACTTCCTAATTTCCGTCCTAATTTAACAACACCTGGAAATGCATCAAGTGGATTCGTAACCATTGAGACCGATACCGTATCTGGAGCATCTCCATATATCTTTAATATCTCCTTGCGTTCTGTTTATGGTATGAACGGAATGCTTGCCGATGGTAGTAAGGCATCAGGTTTCCGTTCAATGGTTGTGGCACAATTTACGGGCGTATCTTTACAGAAAGATGACCGTGCATTTGTAAAATACAATCCAACAAACAGAGATTATTCTGATAATATTACTCTTACCAGAGAAGCAGGAGCAACTTTATCCAGCAATTCATCCTCACTCGGAACTGTTTATCACCTAGATCCATTATCAATTTACAGAAGTGGATGGGAAACATTTCACATAAAGGCAACGAATGATTCCTTTATTCAGATTGTATCCGTCTTTGCAATTGGTTTTAATAAGCACTTTGATTCTGAAAGTGGTGGAGACCTGAGTATCACCAACTCAAACTCCAACTTCGGTCAAATTTCACTTACTTCTTCTGGATTTAAAAAAGAGGCATTCGCCAAAGACAATAAGGCATTCATCACCTCAATTATCTCACCAAGAGCAATTGTTGAAACGGAGGAAGACATTGACTGGATCTCATTGGATGTTGCTAAAACTATATCTGCCGCAAACAATACAAGACTATATCTTTTTGGATTCACTTCTGAAGATGATGTTCCTCCAATTCTGACTCAGGGATATAGAATTGGTGCGAAAGTAAATGATAAACTATATTTTGTAGGAAACGGAACAGAATATTCGGCAAATATTTTAATGTCCGATGGAGTTACAAGTTCCGTCAAAGAATATACATCGTCCATACCATCATCCAATATCTTTACACTCGGAACTCATAATATTCAGACTGGTGAAAAAGTTATTATTCTGAGTGATGCTGGAGACTTACCCGAGAATATTGTAGAAAATACCGTTTATTATGCAATCAGACATTCTTCTACTGAAATTAAACTCGCATCTTCAGAATCAGCAGCGGTCAGTGGTAATGAAATTGCCGCATATAAAGGAACTAATTTAAGAATTCTGAGCAGAGTATCGGATAAGTTTGCCGGAGATATTGGACATCCGGTTCAATATGATGGAACTCAATGGTATATTACCACAAATGCTGGTAGTGATGCCTACAATGCAATAATTGCATTGGGTGTTGCTGGTTTAACTAATAGAACCGAACCTTCTTATGTGAAGAGAACCGAAGACACTAGAAGTTTGGATGAAAAACTTTATAAAATTAGAGTTGTAATTCCAAAAGAACTTGTGGGTTCTAAAAATCCAGAGGACGGATTTGTAATTCAAGAATCAAGTTCAACTGGATATCGTAATGATACTGATTTTAGTCTTTCGAGTCTTACGGCATCCGATTATGAGTATAACCGAAATCCAAGATTTATTAGCACTTGTTCTCGTGCATCCTCAACCGTAACTGTAATTTCTGAACTTCCACACAATCTTCAGGTTGGTGATGGTATTATTATTAAAAATGTAACGGACAGTACCAATACAACCGGTGAAGATAACCTTGGTTATAACGGAACCTTTGTGGTTGCATCGGTTGTTGATGATATGACCTTTACTCATACAACAACGAGAACTCCTGGGTCATTCACAAATGTAACTTCCAACAGAACAACTTTACTTCCAAGATTTGAGAGAAATGACTTACAAGCAAATCTTTACAACTATAGAAGTGAAGTAATTACTCCATACATTAGTGGTATTCAGGATGGTGTTTATCACATCTATACTTTAAGTGCCGATAAGGCAGTACCAACAGAATTCACAAATATTAAGTATAGTCAGAATGTTGTTGATTTATATCCACAGTTAGACAGAGATAACATTAACGATAATCCAACATCTGCTAAATCATTTGCGAAAAGAGACCCTCTTGGTGAAGTCGTAACAAATGACCTCAAGAAGAGTATTACAAAAGAATCAACGGATACTTTACTTACAAGTTTTGGTATTGGTCTTGATGTATCTTCCGTTTCTAATTCTTCATCAAGTGCAACAATCACTTTTGCCCGAGAGCACGGTCTTGCCGGTATTGTAACAGGAACTATAACTGCTGGTGCTTCTTATACTTCCGGAACATATCAAAACCTCAAACTTCTTAATACTTCTCAAACCGGAACCTGGCAGGGAGCAACGGCAAAAGTTGTTGTATCTGGTGGAGCAGTGGTTTCTGCAGATGTTGTTTCTTCGGGTTCTGGTTATTCTGCCGGTCCATTATTCTTTGATGCCTCTGTGATTGGTAATGGTAATGGTAATGCCAGATATACTATTGCTACATCAGGAATCACAACGGCAATTGGTAATGTGGTTCAGTTTACTGGTGCCGGAACAACCTCAGACACCTATCATCGTATTACGGCAGTTTCTGCAGACAATCAGATTTCAATTGCTAAGACCGCAGGAGACCCTGCAGTTACGCAAAATCAATATGCCTTTATTGTTGGACCTTCGGTTCAGATTACAACCACAACATATTCTTCTTCTTCTGGAATAAGTACCTTTAATTGTTCTGGACCTCACGGATTGGTTTCTGGTAATAGATTTAGAGTGATTGATTCCTCAAATAATAATCACGGCGATTATATTGTAAGAGATAGAGTTAGTGCGAATGCATTTACGGCACTTACACCTTCTATAAGTGTGAATAATGGGCATATTCTGAAGCACGGTCTATCCGCAAATGATTCAACTTCCGATTCAACCGCAGAAAATCTGGCAATTAGAAGTGTTCCATTATTTGATAAAGAAACACTTGTTGCCTCTGCTGGAATTGGCACCACTACTACCACAATTCAAGTATCAAGCCCTGTAGGTGCCGCAGCAACTACCAAGAGATTTCCACTCGGTTCTTATATTCAGATTGATGAAGAGATTATGAGAGTTGCGAGTAGCACTCTCAGTGGTGGTGGAGGAAATGAGATTACGGTGATTCGTGGTGCTCTTGCGACAAAACAAACCGCTCACGATGATGGTTCACTAATCAGAAAGATTAAACCAATCTCAATTGAATTTAGAAGACCTTCGATTGTGAGAGCATCGGGGCATACCTTTGAGTATCTTGGATATGGTCCAGGAAACTATTCAACCGGATTGCCTCAGGTTCAGAGCATAACCTTGACCGAAAGAGAAGAGTTCTTGGTACAGTCTCAAGAAAGGTCTGGTGGCATTGTTGTTTATACCGGTATGAACAATAATGGAGACTCTTTTATTGGTAATCGTAAGACATCTTCATCAACTGGTGAGGAAGTTACATTTGATAATCCAATTCCAACGGTTACTGGCGAAGACCCATCTAGATTAAGTGCCGTATTTGATGAGGTTACGGTTAAAGAAAGACTTGTTGTTGAGGGTGGTAATTCTGGTACTGTTCTTTCTCAGTTTGATGGTCCGGTTACATTCAATAAAGAAGTTAAGTTCACTGATACCGTAAATGCTAAATCTCAGTTAAAAGTAAGTTCTGATACACAGTCCACAACTACAGCAAATGGAGCACTGGTTGTAAGTGGTGGAATCGGTATTGCCAAGAATTTAAATGTTGGTGGAACCATAACTGGAAATGTTACTGGTAATGTTACTGGTAATGTTACTGGTAATGTGACTGGAAATTTAACTGGTACTGCAACTAATGCAAATAACATAAACATTTCCGCTACTACATCAACAGATACATCAACTTCAATAGTATTAGTCGCAAATCAATCAACTGGTAATCAAAGTCCTTTTATTGATTCTGGATTGAGTTATAATGCTGATACTAATACTTTAACAGCATCTACATTTGTTGGTGCTTTAAGTGGTAATGCTAGTTCTGCAACTCAACTACAAACCTCAAGGACCTTTACTATTACTGGAGTTGTTGATGCTCCCGCAGTTTCTTTTGATGGAACTGGTAATGTTGAATTAGTTACTACTTTGGATGATAATTCAGTAACAACTGGAAAGATTGCTGCTAATGCAGTAACTACTGCAAAAATAGATTTTCAAAATGCATTAGTTCCAACTGGTTCCGTATTTTATATGGCAGCATCTTCGGCAGATACTGCAACTGGAGGGTCTGTAACAATTTCTAGTGTTGCCTATCACGCCCCAGAAGGGTACTTAATTTGTAATGGGGGAACAATTCCAACTAGTGGAACTTTCCAAGGGGTAGATGCAACTCTTCTACAAGGTCTTCGTAATTTCTTGGGTGCTACTTATGGTGGAGCAGGAATACTCCCAAATATGATTGGTGCTTTTGCTGGTTATTCTGCAATTCCTGGAACAACTGGTGGTAGTGCGAATTCTGTTGTTCCTTATCATAATCATACTGCAACTTCCTCTGTTGGCGATCCTGGACACAATCACACATCAGTTGATAGTGATATTGCTAGAAATACTGGTGGATATGGTAGTGGTTCCGGCGGTGGAGGTCTTGGCGGAAACCAAATTACAATGAATTCTAATACTACCGGGATTACTGTTTCAACAACAGTAAATTACGAAGGAACTCCAGGTAACATAACCAACGCAAACCTTCCACCATATGTTGGAATGCTCCCAGTGATTAAATACTAATAAAGGAGATAAACGATTATGTCGGTTACACAAGCAAGTTTATTGGGAGATACATTAGGAAATAAAGCATCAGGAACTATTCCAGTTGGTGGAATTATTATGTGGTCTGGTGGATCCGTTCCTACTGGATGGGCATTATGTAATGGTAATAATGGAACTCCAGATTTGAGAAATAGATTTATTGTTAGTTCTGGTAGTGGATATGCAGTAGGTGCCACTGGTGGTAGTGCAGATGCTGTATTAGTTTCTCACGGTCACACTGCCACATCAACTGTAACTGATACAGGTCACTCACACTTGATGAATTATCAACAAAAAGCAGTTGAAGATACTGGTGGTGCCCAGGTCAGTGATATGAGATTTGCTGGTGGTGATGGTGATGGAGGATCCACAAACTACGCTAATGAATCCGGAAATATTGTTGGTAATGTAACTGGTGTCACAGTAGCAACAACAATAACTGCTGAAGGTGAATCTGGAACAAACAAAAACCTTCCTCCGTATTATGCACTGGCATTCATTATGAGAGTTTCATAAATACTTAAAAAGTCTCCAAGATGGCAAATTATAACAAATCATTTAATTTTAGAAATGGTGTTCAGGTCGATGATGACAACTTCATTGTAAATGCGAATGGTTTGGTCGGAATTGGAACATCAATTCCAAGAGAGTTTTTAGATGTTCACGGAACTGCAAAGGTTACGGGATTAGTCACGGCAACGAATCTGGCAATCACTGGAGTTTCTACTTTTTATAGTAATGTAAGAGTTGGATCCGGAATTACAATATATGCCTCTACAGGAATCATAAGTGCCACGGCATTTTATGGTGACGGCAGTAATCTGCTTAATGTTGAACAAGTTGCAGTTGATGGATGGATTGTTAATGCCGGAAACCTTTCTACCACGTCTAAAGTAGGTATAGGAACCACACTTCCAAATTATTCTTTACAGGTTGGTCGAGATCCTATTACTGGGAATGGATTTTCGATTGATGCACTTACCGGAAATGTAAATACAACTGGAATTATAACGGCATCTAGTTTTGTTGGAAACTTAACAGGAAATGTACTAGGAAATGTATATGGAGATATAGAGTCTATTGGTATTTCCACTTTTGCCACAATTAAAGTAGGAACCGGAGTCACAATTAGTGGTGGTATTGTAAATTCTAATAGATTTGTTGGAAACCTAACAGGAAATATAAATTCTAGTGGTGTCTCTACTTTCTCCACACTTCAAGTAGGAACCGGAGTCACAATTAGTGGTGGTATTGTTACGGCAACAACATTTATTGGATCTTTGACCGGCAATGTAACTGGTAATGTAACTGGAATAGCAACAACGGCATTAACACTTTCTTCTTCGGCAACTATATCAATTACTTCAGTAAATAGTGGATTTACTTCAACTGGTATTGCAACAATAACTGATACTCTTTATGTGAATGGATTTCCTGCAAAAATTGGAGTAGGGACTAACACGGCACCAGAGGCAGATATAGAAGTGAATAAGACTGGTATTTCATCAATACGAGTAATTAGTAGTAATAACAATATTGCAAGTATTGGTATTGGAAGAAGTGCAGAGATAAGAACTGGAAATACGGATACTTTTTATTCTTATAGTACTCGTAATTCTCTTGATATTATAAACTCTAATGCCGAAAATGTCAACTATTATCTTGATTACGGTGCGGCAGGTTTAGGTACTGGTAATTTTAATTGGATTTATGGGCAGAGTCCATCAAGTCCATTAATGTCACTCACCTATGATGGTAGACTAGGATTAGGTATAACCAATCCACCATCAAAACTTTATGTAGTAGGAACTTCTTACATTACTGGCATTACAACAATAGACAATAATTTAACCGTTACTAATGATTTAAATGTAAATGGAAATATATCATTTAATGGAAATCTAACAGGAAATCTAGGAATTACAACTATTTCTAGACTAGGTATTGCCACTAATACAATTTTAAGTAATTCTTATGAATTTTTTGTAGGTGGCGATCCGGTATTTGGTAATGGTGTTTCAATAACTAAGACTAGCATTAGAGCATCAGGAAATATTCAATCAACAAATATAATAAGCACCAATATCAATAATACTGGTATTATAACTTCTACTTTAGGTTTTGATGGTCCTCTGACCGGAAATGTGACTGGAAATGTGACCGGAACAGCAACAACTGCATCTAATGCGACTAATGTTTTGAATGGAATCGTACAAAATGTATCTTCTGTTGGTATTGGAACCACAACTATTAATGATGCAAATACTAAGCTTTATGTGATTGGAAATAGTGAGTTTTATGGTAATCTTAGTGCCACTGGTATTACAACATCTCAAAATGGATTTACAAGTGGTATTGGAGTTACTAATCCTGTTAAGATTACAGTATCTGGAAACATTTTAACATTTACCGTTACTGGTGTTGGTTCCACAAGCTTGACATTATTCTAAAAACCCTGTAGACTAGGTTTGTCTCCGTTGAAGATGAGATACTAGGACACTTTAAGAACTGGCACAAGGGGATCCTGTGAGACCCCTTTTTGCTGTATAATAGTTTCATACGCAAATGAGATTCGTGATTCAACTTCGTCCTCACCAACAAACTGCTATGGATGCTCTCTCGCAGCATTCTAAAGGTATTGTCGTGATGCCAACAGGCGGCGGTAAAACTAATGTGGGTATTTTTGATGCTGTTCGCCAATTCCAGTCTAACATCTCAAAGACAATTGTAGTTGTTAGTCCTCGTATTTTGCTTGCTGAACAGTTGTCTTCTGAGTATCTTGAGTTTATCACTAATGCTAATGTTCTTCATATTCACTCCGGAGAAACTAGGCATTTTAGCACGACGAAACCTAATGTAATTCGTAATTGGTACGAGCAGGCACAAGGTCACAAATTGATTTTTACCACCTACAATTCTCTTGGTCAACTTGCCAAGGCAGATGTGGACGTGGATACTATCTACTTTGATGAGGCACATAATAGCATTCAACGTCACTTCTTTCCTGCCGTAGAGCATTTTTCTGCAGAGGCAAAGCGTTGCTATTTCTTTACTGCCACTCCCAAATATTCTACCGTTGTGGGTAAGGCAGGTATGAATGACACTGAGATCTATGGTAGCATCATCTCTAAGGTTCCTGCTCCTCAACTGGTTCAGAATGGTTATATCATTCCCCCTAAGGTGATTGCCAAGCAACTTCGCCTTTCTGTCAAGGGTGAGGATGTGGGGCAGCGTGATTGTGAGTATCTGCTTGATATTATTCAGGAGAATCCTGTTGATAAGATTCTGATTTGTGCCAAGACTACCAAGAATATCATTCAACTTCTGTCCGAATCTGACTTTGCCGAACAACTGGCAGAGGAAGGTTATTCCGTGATGCACATTACGTCTAAGCACGGTGCATTTATTGACGGTCAGAAAGTCAACCGTGAGGTGTTCTTTGACACTTTGAATGAGTGGGGTAAGGATGCAGACAAGAAGTTTGTGGTTCTTCACCATAGCATTCTGGCAGAAGGCATTAACATTTCTGCTCTGGAAGCGGTTGTGTTTATGCGTTCTATGGACATCGTGGGTATCGGTCAAACGGTCGGTCGGACGCTGCGTTTGCACCCCGCAGATGCCGCTGGAATCCGCTCTGGTGCCCTTGTGGCAGGTGATCTGGACTCCTACACCAAATCCTATGGTCTGGTGGTCTGCCCGACCTTTGACAAGGCATCCACGAGCACCGCACAGAAGGTCCAGAACGTCGTGGACATCATCTTCCAGAAGGGGGATGTGGCAGTCAGCACCATCACCAGATGAACTGGCACAAGGGGTTCTCAACGGACCCCTTTCCTGCTATAATACTAACATACACAAAAGAGGTAATCTCATGACTATGATTGATTTTGATATTGAAGGACTGAAATCTCTTGTGTATGTGTACGGGTCTAGGGAAAGAATTATTACACCAGACAGTTGGGAAAAAATCATCTGTAAGTCTGTCAATGGAACTCATATTCCGGGGGATATTTTTATGGCAGATGGAACTAAAAATAACTACGGTTTAAATCAAAAATCTATTTTTAAAAACTTTACTAAAGGACATATACAAACTTCTAGTTTCGTTCAATGTCGCTGTCCATTAGACAATGAGACAGGTTTTATTGGAACTAAAATTATTGACACATTGGTTGAGAAAAGAGAGGCAAGTTTTCAAGAATTTAATCTTGATAAAATGCTAGACGTATTTGTCATTCATAACAGAACTGATAGTAATTACAATGTTCGTTTATTTGTTCAGGAACAACCAAAATATGAAGATTTTGATTTTGAATGGCACGATGGGTATGCGTACTTGAATCCAGATAAATCAAAAAAACGTTGGGAAGGAGGTTGGAAAATGAAAAGAATTAAAGGAAATGCAACATATGGTCAATCATGTTTATTAATCAAACAAGTATTTGATTCTAGAAATTGTATTGCAGATTTCACTGTAAAATGCGATAATAATCATGATATATCAATAGAAGAAGCAAAAGAGATATATGCTAAAGCACAACAAAGATAATATACAATTATACCTTCAAGATTGTGTAGAATGGATGAAAACATTGAATGAAGGTAGTGTTGACATGACACTTACATCGCCTCCATATGATAATATTCGGAATTACAATGGATATTCATTTAATTTTGAATCTACTGCAAAAGAACTGTATAGAATTACAAAACCTGGTGGTGTAGTTATTTGGAACGTTTCAGATCAAACTGTCAATGGTAGTGAGACTGGAACTTCAATGCGTCAGGCACTTTACTTTATGGAATGTGGATTTAAATTGCATGATACGATGATTTACCTAAAGAAAAATCCAATGCCTAGTAGTGGAAAAAGATATCATCAGGCGTGGGAATATATGTTTTGTTTTAGTAAAGGAACACCAAAAACATTCAATCCAATTATGGTTGAGTGTAAGTATGGAAATTTAAAGGCAAATCAAAAATATCGTGGAAAAGATGGGGAAAAAAATTATAAGGTAACAAAGAGAAATTCACACTCAAAAGTTAGAAATGTTTTTGAATATGTAATTGGTGGTGGGCATACAACACAAGATAAAATTGCTTTTGACCATCCAGCAATTATGCCAGAAAATCTTGCTGACGATCAAATAAAAACATGGACTAATGAAAATGAGATTGTTATTGATCCTTTTGCAGGTTCTGGAACAACTGCTAAAATGTGTTTGTTGAATCAAAGAAAGTTTTTAGGGTGTGAGATAAGTCAAGAATATTGCGACATTTTTATAGAACGTATATCATCATGTGTCACTATTAATAAATTTTTAGTGTAATGTGCCACCTTTCAAACTGGCACAGAGGGTTCTCAACGGACCCCTTTCCTGCTATAATACTTACATACACAAAGGAGATTCTCCAAATGAAATACGAAGTCATTTTTGTTGCTGGCAGTCAGCGATTGAGTGAGCAGGTTCACGCAAACAGTCCTCGTGAAGCACAGCAAGTTGTGATGGCACGAAATCCAAATGCCCGTATCGTAAACGTGACTGTTCCTCGCAGCAGCAGTTGGTTTTGATGAATCTTCCTTTTATTTCCAATTCGGGTCTGTTGGATAGTGTTCCTTCGGACCCCGATGGTTATGTAACTAAGGACGGTAAATGGGCAGCGGTTCCTTGGGGGAATAAGTTTGTCATTATTTGTAATGGTGAACAGGTTCATACTGCCAACAACTATAAGACTGCAAAGAGTTATATTGAAAAGCAAGTTAAAATGTCCAGAAAGAAAACCACATCCAGTTTGGAACAGTTTCTATGACGCAGACATTTACTTGCACATCTGATGCTCCTTATGATAGACATAACTATGAAATAGACCTGAAAAGTGGTAAAAAGGTATTTTTTGAGAACTGGGGGGACGCTCAGGGGTATTGGTTCGTTCACGCGCAAATTCCCGATTTTTTGGATCTTATAAATGTTATAGATAAGAAGAAATCTAAATCTAAAGGATTTGGTGCATAAAATCTGAAATCACCATGACCTATTACTACGCCTGGTTTGCACTCTTTGCAATTGTTGCCTATCTTATAGCAACAGACAATTCCATAGCGAGGGCATTTTATATGCTGACACAACTTGCAAGAGTGCAATACGAAAAGGTTAAGTGGTGGGCATTACACAATCCAGCAAATCCTTTAATTAAATATTTGATTTGGCGTCGTTCTATGAAAATTGCCAAAGAATTGCAAAAAGAATTTGCACAAAATCAAAAAGAGTGATAAACTTTCAAATGTAATTGAGGATAAGAAAATGTCCAGAACTTACAGGAATCTAGAAGGAATGAATCGTTGTGCTCTTCGTAATCCGAGGACATCAAACGAACGAAAGAGTCTTATTGGTCTTCTACAAGACATTAATGTTGAAGAATATGAGATCTCTGGGTTAAATCATCTTCATCATCGTTTATCAAACGTTTATCAAATTGTCCAACAGCAAACTACGATAAAGTAATCTCCGCATACTATGAGGGCGATTATAAGTTCTGAAATCCACCTTAACAACTGGCACAACCCTCTTGACTTTCGTAGTTGAGGGTCTTATAGTATTTGTATTCCGCAAAACCCGCATTATGCACTCCGCAAAAGTTACATTGAAATTTGATTCCACTTGGGATCATAAAGGTGGCATCTACGATGATGAGATGATTCCAGAAGAGCACATTACTTTTGAGTGCCCTGCAGAAGACCTGAATAGCATTCAACTCTTCCAACTGTTTGCCAAGTTTGCTGGTGCGATGGGTCATAACGAAGCAGGTATTTCCAAAGGTGCTTGCTATGTTGCCTTTAATGAGATGCGTTCTTTTGAGGATATGAAAAAAACTGCTGATGATTATGATCTGGTAATGAAAGAGGATCATATTAAAACTATTAGAATTTGGGAAACAGAAATCCGTGACCTAAAAGCAAAACTCTCACGTTTTGAAAATCCTGATAATCCCAATTATACAGATGAGGAAATGAATGCTCTCTGTGTGGAGAATGAAGTTACTGCTGATACTCTAAAAAATGCTGATGTAGTTTGTAAGGATTGTGGAAGTAAATATGGGGAGTATTCCGTTGGATGTTCATCAACCTGGGAGGGAAAGTGCCATGTTTGTGGAGAAACCAAAGGTGTGACTGAAACCCGCGACTATGGATATTTGCATAAAGGTATCAAGGAGATGAATAGCAAATGAAACTACTTGATTACTACAGCAAAGAAGATTTTGGTGTAGAGCACATTTTCACCATCATCAAAGGTAAAAGACGATCATTTCTTCAACTTAGTCTTGATTGGAGTGAGTTTCCTGGAAATCCTTATCTTCAAATTGGAATTGGAAACAATCGTTTGATTGATATTCTCTTCTGGTGTTGGAAGTTTGGTTTTTCGGCAGAAATCTTTGGTATCACTTGGAATAGTTGGGAGAGAGAATAATGAAAGAACTACCATCAAAACACGATCTTGATATTATGTGGACGGTTGCCACCAGTGGGGCTTTAGAAACTGGCACAAGACCTCATCACGGGTTTGCCGACCTGCTGTATGATTACCTCACAGACAGAACACTCAACAAATACGGAATAGAACTTTGTGATGAGAAAAGTAACAGTCAAACCTAAGTCCAGTAAGGCAAAGAACCGCCTTGTAAACACGATGGCAGGCAATCCTGTCTGTATTGTAGAGCAGGATACTGGTGGTGAATTATTCCTTGCCTCCGAGAATCGTAAGTACTTTTTTTGGGTTAGTACTCGTACTGGTACTAACCGTTTTGGTGATAAAACTGACAAAGATTGGGAAATTGTAACTGAAATCAAGGAGGTAATCTAATGAGATTTCGTGATATTGAGTTCCGTTGGAGCACCTATAACAAAAAGCACGAACTCGTCAAGTGGTATCAATCTAATGGTTCAGGACAAGAGAACTGTTATGTTGTTGCCTTCTTTGATAAAGACAAAGAGGGTTATTCAATGAGAACCATTGGTGATAGGTTCTTTGAAGATAAGGATGCTTGGGTTGTTGGTAAGTTTGCTCTGGGATTTCTAAATGAAATCTTTGAGATTGAAAGGATTGAAGAGGAACTGAAATGACTGAAACCCTCTACGAACTACAAGGTAATGTAGAATGTTGGTGCCACCGATGCTGTGAAGAACAGACAGGACATCAACATTTGTTTAGAATGGTCTTGTGTCCTACTTGTGGCAATAAACGATGCCCCAAAGCAACCGACCATAGGTTAGAATGTACAGGTAGTAATGAACCAGGACAGGAAGGAAGTGTTTATGAATAAGGACGCATACTACGACTGGATTGATGAAAATGATTCCTATCCAGAACATTCTCATAAGTGGATAGTGGGACTTTATAACAAATATGAAGGTGTAGAGGCACTTCACCGATACTTTGGAACATTTGACACAAGAGAAGAAGCAAAGGTATTCGCAGCAGATTATAAGGACAAATACACAAAAACAGGATTTATTTCAAGTGTAAAAGTGTTTCCCTTATGTTCAATTGTTGAATAAATAATAGTACCTGTTATAGTTCGCACCTTATCAGGTAAAGATTAGAGGGCAGAAATGTCCTCTTTTCTTGTATAAATATTATTGCGAACTGTAACAGAAAGAACTATGACTGCACAAAGTCCAAGAATTTACATATACAAGATTATCTTTGAGGAAGTTTTGTATTACTATTATGGTGTTCATAAAGAGAAGAAGTTTAATGAATACTATATGGGTTCTCCTGAAACTCATAAGTGGATGTGGAATTTTTATACTCCTAAAAAGCAGATACTTCAACTTTTTAACTTCACAGATGAAGGTTGGTTAGAAGCATTAGATATTGAAGAAAGATTAATTAGACCAGTTTTTAATACTGATAAATGGTGTCTTAACGAAGCATGTGGTGGAAAGTTTTCTATTGATGTTTCTAGAAAAAATGGACAAAAAACAGGTAAAAAAATGTATGAAGAAAAAAGAGGTTTGTTTGCCTTAACACCAGAAGAAAGAAGTGAAATAGGAAGAAAAACTTTTGAAAAAGGAATAGGTTGTTTTTCCGTACCTCCAGAAGAAAGAACAAAACTTTCAAGTAAAGTAGGTAAAAGAAATTGCGAACTCGGTATTGGATTTGCTGGAAGAAGTAAAGAAAAAATGAGTGAAGATGGTAAAAAGGGTGGTGCAAAAACAAAAGAACTTGGAGTAGGAATATTTGCTCTAACTAAAGAGGAAAGAATGGAAATAGGTAAAAAAACAGGAAAAAAATCAAAAGAACTTGGATTAGGAATATTTGCTCTAACTAAAGAGGAAAGAAAAATTATATCTTCTAATGGTGGTAAAATAGGTGGAAGTAAAGGTGGTAAGAAAGGAGGGAAAACTACAGGTACTCAAAGATGGATGTGTCTTGAGACGGGATATATAACAACACCAGGACCACTTTCAAAATATCAAAAAGCAAGAGGAATAGACACTTCCAAAAGAGTAAGAATATCATAAAGACACTTGAACAACTGGCACAGGGCATCTCCACAGGTGCCCTTTTTCGTTGTATAATGACTTCATACACACAAAGGACTGATGACTGACATTTCTAATCTCAATTACAATCAAATTCAAGAACTTGAAAAGCAAATTCAAGAACGCAAAAAGTTTTTGAAGCAATCAAAAGACTGTGCGGTTGGATATATGGTGACTTTTTGTGTGAAGTTCAATCCTCATGCTCACCAAAATGATGAATTGTGTAGTGTAGATTATTTTGGTGATTGGTTGGTGAATGCTCCAACAAGGAAATTTATTGAATACTTTGGTCTCAAAACTCCTTATGAAAATGTAAGTGGTTTTAAGATTACAGAAATGACTGATGATGACAAGGTAGAATGGAAATGTTTTTGGGAGAATGAAGAATGACTGAATTCTATGTGATTATGTTGAAGAGGCAGGATGGTAAAGTGTATGCTGATTTACATAAGACCACTCAGGACATTTACCTTACAATAGAAGATGCCTATGAAGAATGGAATAATACAGAGCACTACAAAGAATACTATCACATCGTAAAACTTATTGCTTCTTGTGAGGATGAAGAATGACTGATTACCCAACTGATAAACTAACCCGTGTAGAAGTGATTGACCAAGAAGGCAGAAGTTATGTAAATTGGGATGACAATAATAAGGTAGAGTTGTCCTTTCAGGATGACGGAAGAACTCTCAAAGTTTTTATTAGCAATCGGGAAGAAAAATGACTAATCAAGAAATCTCAAAATTGATTACCCCAGAATTTATTTCAACACTTAAAACTGTTCTTAATCATCTTTACGAATGTCCTAACAAATTAAGTTTGGATTTTAATGAAATTGATTTTCTTCCTAGTGTTATTGAGGATATGAGAACTGGTGAGTATTATGATGAGGATGAAGAATGACTTACGAAGAGTTTTTGAATATTCCAGGTGGTGTTTTCAAGGATTTACAAACTATTCTCATCTTGAAAGCCAAGTATCATATGGATATTACTACTGAAGAAAGAGAAATCTGCGAACATATAAACAGGTTTGCTGACGAACGAAGAAAATCTGCCGAACTCTGGAAACAAAAAGAACAACTTGAAAACCTTTTTAAAAAACTTGAAAACCTTTTTAAAAAACTTGAAAACCTTTTTAAAAAATGACTAAAATCAAAAAAATCAAACTCAAACCAATCACTATCACATATAGTAGAACAATCACATACACTCCAACTCTTGAGTATTTTGATGATTGGGATTGCTATCCTTCCCAAAGAGGATTTGAGGATGAAGTTCTTGATGAATTTTTTGAGGTAATTTATGATGATGTAGCAAAAGGAAATTATCCTAAGAAACATACTAAGATTGTAAAACACGACCCTGTTGTGATTGAATTTGAGGAGGAGGATGAAGAATGACTGTTGCTGAACTGATTGAAAAACTGAAAGAGTATCCACAAGATTTGAGAGTGGTTGTTCGTGGTTATGAGATGGGAGTAAATGATGTTAGTCATTTTGAAGAACTTGAAATCTTACTGGACTATTATGATGCTTGGTATTATGGAAAACACGAAGAGGCACGTTTGTGGAGGACCGAAAATACAACTCACGAAAAAGTTCCAGCACTTAAACTTTGTGGAGAATGAAGAATGACTAAACTACTCAAATACATCAAATCTCTAAAAACAATCTATGTTCCTTCACTTTGGTTTGGTGTTCTGTTAGTTGCTTTGTTCTTTCCACAGTATGTTTTGTGGTTTATGTTTGGAACTGCTTGGGGAGTATTGTGGATGATTGGTGGTTTATGTTTGGAACTGCTTGGGGAGTATTGTGGATGATTGTTTACAATTGGTTTCACGATAAATGACTAAACTCTATAATCGTCCTATGAACTTCTTTGAAAAAATCCAAGTCGGGTGGTATTGGATTGGAGAAATCTTTGATGAATGGTGCTATACTATGAGAAGTGAAGACGGAGAGTTCTTTAACTATCTTCAAAGTGATTATGTAAAATATGAAGAGGATATGTATTATCAGGACACTCCCTAAACTGGCACACTCCTCCTTGTGATGGGGTGTGTTTTGCCTTATAATACTCTCATACACACAGAAACCTGATGACTGACACAGCATACAAAATCTGGGAAACATTCAAAGCAGAACTTACACAACCAGCAACAGATGATATGAAACAAGCATTAGCATCTTCTATTCGTGTGATTTCTTCTCTTATTGAGAGAGATGGAGTGCTTGAAAATGAACCTTGGCATCTTCATATTGCTGATGAACTGAATGAACTTTCTTATGATGTAGAGGCACTCTAAATGACTAAAAATGTATTAGACACCAAAGACCTCATCTACACTCATAGTCCAACAAAAGAGGATGCAAATGAGTTTGGTTTAGTTCAATATTATCGTTGTGATTTTAGAGTGTGGTATTTTGATTATTGGTATAGTAAAGAAGCTAAAAGAGATGGATGGGTTTCCTGTGG
>Ga0208235_1000107_pt1 | contig 22417 bp, 41 predicted proteins | sample LakMenEpi22Oct12_FD_150727 | JGI IMG/M metagenome (GOLD analysis project Ga0208235, IMG submission 150727) | Freshwater microbial communities from Lake Mendota, WI - 22OCT2012 deep hole epilimnion (SPAdes) | ecosystem: Environmental > Aquatic > Freshwater > Lake > Epilimnion/Euphotic zone ... | reverse complement strand
ACCGCTAGTACCGCTAGTACCACTACTTCCTGATGTTCCGCCACCTCCAGGGGTAGGAGGAACAAATGTTGGGGATATGAAATTGGATTTAGAGGCATCTAAATATATTAGAGATGATTCATCAAAAGTTAAAGGTGAAATAGAAGTTGTTGGATAGCAAATTAGAAAATCAGAAACACCAAGCAAAGAATCCAATCTATTGGCGCCATTAAAATAAATAACGGGGCATTTTACTTTCGATATGATTCCACCTGTATTTTCCACTAAAGATGGATCTCCGAATGGATTTTCTTTAGAAAATACCTGTGGAAATCCGTTTACTAATCCAGTAACAGAAGTGTCAACAGTTGCACCGGAAATTGATGTTAATAAACACGCGGGTATTCTAACTACGTCAGAGGACGAAAATGTTGTCCCGTCCCATTTAGCGCAATACAAAAAATCAACAGAAGCAGAGAATTGATCTCTGCTATAACTAGTCCAAAATCTTAGACTCGAAATACCAGTATCTATAACTTTCGCTAATACTGATTCTATAGAAATCTCGTATGTTTCTGGATTATATGTTCTACCAGTAATTACTAATCCAATCAACTTGTCTTCTTATTTTACTCTATATATTATAGATTAAAATGCTAAAATATTTCTAAGATATATAATATATGCCAAATGAACAACTTGAAAAATTGATACAGGCTCTTTCCGGTAAAAAGAAAGTACTTCTTCTTACAACCTCTAATAGATGGGAGGGGAGCAAAGAAATTCCCAAATCCACTCTATTAGCAATGGAAGTGATGGAAATTCTAAAAGAAACAACTGAGGTTTCTTTGTTAGAAATACCCAAGCTTAAAATATTTCCATGTGAGGGTAACGTATCTGGGGTGGAAGGAAACAACTGTGGCGTAAAAGATGCTTTATTAAAGGATGAGGAGAAGGATCCATCAGGATATCACAGATGCTGGGCTTCATTAAACAATAAAGAAGATGAGCTATGGAAGGTATCAAAAGAGCTTTTTGAATCCGACGCAGTGATATTTTTCATAAGTGTTAGATGGGGTCAAGCCAACGCATTTTACCAGAAACTTATAGAAAGATTAAACTGGATAGAAAATATGCACACAACTCTAGGTGAAGAAAATATAGTAGCTAATATAGATGCTGGTTGCGTTATACTTGGTCAAAACTGGAACGGTGAACAGGTTTTAGAAACACAAAAACAAGTTTATGAGTTTTATGGATTCAATGTTCCTGATGACTTATCATTCTATTGGCAATATACACAGGATTCTAATGACGAATCTCAGGCTTCTTATAAGGATGCACCAAAAGAATTCGGTAAAGAATTTGAAATATCAATAACGAGACTAAAAGAATCTCTAAGTAATAAGTTTAGATTTATAAAAAGACTTATGGATTTCTAGGACGGGAATTTAATAGATCCGAAAGATTTCCAAACAGCATCTACTCTATTTTCGAAAAATCTTATATTGAATTCAGAGCTTTCCTCAGTTCTAAAATCCCATTGTATTGCTTCTAAGCCTATTACACCAGCACCTGCATTTATTTGGGTTTCGAACGCAAATTCAAACAATTCTGGATTATCTACCATTCCTTTAAGATCGTAACAGTAGCAATATATCGTATACTTTAATTCTTTTTCAACATTAAAGTCCTTATAATATGCGTCATAGCATATTTCACCTTTTATAGGTTTTCCGTCAAACTTCCGATATCCAAGTTCCACTAATTTTTTTCTGAATGAATCGGATACCGGGGTTGTTTTTTGTATATTATTGATCGATAGAGAACCTTCCATCATTATAAAATACTTCTATTGGTTTATTTACTGGAGAATATCTTCTGTTTAACAAACTACAGTTTATAAAAATAGTATCATCGTCCTGATATGTCCCATATCCCTCGTGGATGTGTCCAAATGCGTTTATTTTTGGATTTACTCTTTTGATTGCTTTGTATAAATCCTCACATCCTACATCCTCTCCCTCGAGTACCATAGATAATCCATTCTCTATATGAGCTGGAGGTCCGTGAGTTATAAGAACATCAATATCATCTGGTATTTTGTCCCAGTGTGGTTGGATGGAAGAACCTCTGTACCTATTAAATGCCCAATTGTGAAAATATGGAGTTATAGGAGATCCCCAGAATTTTATTCCTTCTATTTCAACTCCACTATCTAATAACAAATTTATCCCTCTGGACTCAGTCATATTTAATGCGGTCTGGTAATAGTCCTCAAAGAAAAAATCATGATTACCAGGAATCATTATTTTGTTCTTATGTGGAAGATCTCCGTACCAATCTAAAAATGACTCAACTTCACTTCTATATCCCCTGCTAGACACATCACCACAATGAATTATAAAATCCCCATCTGGTATGTTAAATCTATTATGTAGAGTATGTGTATCAGATATAAATACAAGTTTCATATACTATTTACTTTCGCTGTCAATCATATTAGATATCTCTAGATATGTTTTTGATTTAAACAGATCCATTAGTATCTCAAACTTCATAGCTTCTTCTAATGTTTCTATTCTAATCTCTTCTCCTAAATGAGAAATACAAGAGGGTAAATTTATTGAATTTTCCATGATATTATTATTTCATTAATTCTTATTGAATATACCACGTTTAGTTTCGGAACAAAATTGTTTTATAGGGTATGATCTAATATGATTTATACTAAGAAAATGCGAAATGAAGTTGATCCGGATTATCTAGAGGAGTGGTTAATAAATAACCCAGATAAAGTTTACAAAAGATCCGTTGAAACTGCAATATCGATGATAAAAAATAAAAAAGAATCTGAGTCTTTTATTGAATTCTCATGGGACAACGAGATTTACTCTAAGATATACATGAAAAGACAGGATATTCCGAAAGCAATGGATAAAGCGATAGAATACTTTGTTAACAATGAGCTTTATGAATATGCTCAGATGGCAAAAAATGCGAAGGATTCTATGGATAAAACTACTCAGTAATCATAATAAATATCAAAAAAAATCGGTTTTAATTTTTTTTATTAACAATAATGTGTTAATTTAGCAAAACAAAGGTTATTAAGTTTAACTAAAATTAAAAAAGATGTCAACAAAAGATTCCTCTAAAAATGAGGGAATTAATGTAAGAGACGAAAGAGAATTTAAGCTATGGGTAAAACTGATAGCTTCTATTCAAAAAGACGGAGGTAATATAAGCAAACCCCTAGAGGTTCTTTGGAGAAGCGTAAGGGAAGAGTTTGATATTCTCGAAAAAAAATCTAAAGGAAGAAGTAAAATATACCAATCCTAGATATCAGCAAATCCACCTATTTTTATCCCACCGGATACAGATTTATTTTTAAGATTTATATCTAGATCTGATATCTCGTGATCGAACTTTATATCTTCCATTACTTCGGTTTTGGATAATATAGCCCCGATCCTTCTGTTTTTGTTTATGAATCTAGATAGCATATTATTTATTAGTGTGGATTGCTTTAAATACACTATTGGATATTTGCTATACCCAAGTATATCATTTATTGATTTCAGGACGAAATCTTTATCGTTAAATATTGTCCCTGGAGAAACAACCAGAACATATTCCGTGTGTATTATATTTTTAAAATCCTTAACCGATTGACCAGCTTCAGCTTTAATAGATTCAATCTTAAGTGAGCGTATCATCTCAGAAGATGCCTGTGCAACATATTGATATGATCCGTCCTTAGATCCAAAATCTAAAACTAGAATTCTAGTTCCATTTATTTTACTTTTAGTAGACAGATTTTCTATTGTCGTCTTCACACCTAAAACGTTATTCATACATGGTATGACTATAGTTATAATAGAGCTAATCATTTTGGTTAATAATTAAAAAATAAGTAATGTATTGCTAGTGAAACGGACCAAACAAAAACTATTCTAAAAAATCTATTTGCACTCATTGATAATATCTGGGGCAGTAGATCTTCATTTTCGGATTCGTTTTTTATTCTTATTCTGTTTCTTGTTATCATGTATATAAAGCTGATTCCCATTATTTGATAGTATTCAAAATTTATTAAATATGGGATTTCATATAAATTTATGATACAATAAATCGTTAGTGATTCTAAAAAAGAAAGTGGAAGAGCTATCAATAAAGATAATAGTACTGCAGAAGATATTTTCTTTAATAATTCCATTCATCTATATATCTCAAGCATTGTGAGGTATCTTAGTCCTTACACAAGTCTGAGGCATTCTTTTATTTTTAAGGTAGTTATTGATGTAACCCATAATATTAGCAGATCCTATAGGATTTGCGCTATGGGTTAAAATAAGTGGAAGATTTATATCTTCCTCCATGCTCTTTGCTACCAACCACTTAGCACAATCGTACCCAGTTTTTTCATGGATATTCTCATAGTCTAGGATATAATTAGTAGTTACGTTAGTAAAATACTCTCGTATAGCTGTTTTTCCTAGATCATGATCCAGAGATATTAATTCTATGTTATCTAGGCCAATCTCCTGAACTTTTTCAACGAAATCATCATAATCTCTGCAAACTACCCAACTATCGTCGTGTGGCGTCCTAATATCGTCTAGATATATTTTTACTTTCTCCATGTGTATTATTGGTTGGGGTCCGGTTGAGATCCAACCATTCTATTTATCCGGATTTTTCCTTTCTCTCCTATCGGAATAGGATTTCCCTCCTCATCAATGTGAACAAACGTTATATGTGTTTTTAAAACCAGAGCCTGTTTTCCTGTATAGACATTATGTGCTCTTGCTTCCATATAGAGTGTTACTGAACAGTTGCCAACTTTTGTTGGTGCGCCATATATTTTTAATAACTGGCTTTCTCTAGCTGGTTTCTCAAAATTACATTTATCTATAGAAACCGTTACCATCCTTGGGCTATCACAAAGCTGCATACAATAACCTGCTGCTGCTGCATCTATCCAAGCCAACAATTTTCCTCCGAATAAATTTCCGTGAAACCCAAGATCAGATTTCTTGATTGGGTGTGTATTTAAAAGCTCCATGTTATCCATTGATTTTCTCCATTTCTTCTCTGAACATAGGAAATACAAATTCCTCTGCTATTTTATCTCCATATAAACTGTGCATGTCCTCACACAATTGAGCTGTAAGGAAAACATCTCTAAATCCCATTTCTTCCCAATCTATCCTTACGTTAACTCCTAGAGCTCCTAGAGGAAGTAATTCTGTTGGCTCGCTTCTAGACATTTCATCGTCTAATATTTTTATAGTAACACCTTCAATGCTGTTTTGAATGATTTTGATTCCAGATCTAATAACAAGTGAAATTTTTGAATTTTCCATTTTTTATTTTATTTGATTAAACCGTTGATTAACTTAAATAATTGGACATATTTTTAGCAGCTTCAAAAGCTTCTTCCATGGTTTCTATGATTTTTTTACCTCTTAACCTAAATGGTATAACATATGATATCCCAGACTCGTCCATCCATTTTTTATCTAGATCGTCACTCTCCTCACGAAGTTCTTTAAATCTGTCTTCCCATTTATTCCAATCCTCTTCAGGGTAGTCATCTTTAAGTGGCTGGTATTTTTCGTCGAATAATCTATCTCCAATTCTAAACATATTTCCACCTCTGTGAGTATACCCATACATACCCTCAATTATAGGATTATCTGTACCATAAGTTTCTTCAACAATAACTGCTGCAACCCCATGTGGATATTCCTCGTCTACCATCATTCTATTTTTCACGTACCATTGCGCTCTTTCGAAATTCCCGATATAGTGTCCGTTAGGTGATAGAAATGAATTATCCAACGTATGCTCGTTGTTTGGACCAAATGTATGTGCCCCTATTTTTCCACCTGTTAATCTTTCGATTTTTTGGATTTCCTCTTGTGTTATTTCTTTTTCAATTTCTTTCATAATACTAATAAACTTTAATCATTGGATATTCTACTATTTCTACGTGTTTTTTACACAGGCTATAATGTTTATCTAGAACCTCATTTAACAGTTCTTCTTTATTTTTTGAGGTATAGGATTGCCAAAAACCTCCATACCCCATATCCACGCTATATCCTATCCTTTTCCACCCAAATAAAGTTTTTCTTTCCATGTAATAGGTGTCTTTTCTTTTTACGTACCTAATCTTGATTGTTTTCATAGCTCATCTTTAAAAAATTCTTTTATTCTTTCCTCGTGGGGTTTATTCATTTTTTCTAAAACATCAGCAACCATCCTTAACGAGTAAGATGTCCATAGACCATTTGGTGCTGTAACAAAATCAAAATAATAATAACCATCAATATCCATAACAATATGTCCGAGAAGACGATTATTAAACATCACTTTATGATGATGCTCATTTATTTGCTCAGTTCTTAATTTTTGATTTAGAGGTCTCATATCCCCATCAGAAAGCTGAGGATCGTCCCATGTTGTGTCTCTTCCCATATTTTTAATATTAATTGGATAATCTAGCTTTAATCGCAGGATGGGATTGATAATTTTCAACCATAAAATCATTAATCTCCAGATGGGAAAATAAAGACGCATCTTCGGATAAAGAGTTATAGAATTCTAAAGATTTCATATGTTTTAAAGATGGTAATTTGTATGGCTCCCTACTATAGTATGGTATTTTATGAGCCTCGTAATACTCCGACATTCCTCCGCCAAATGGCATAAGTTCATTAAGTGCTTTATTATATAAACGCCAGCTCATAGCATCTTTTAGCAGGGTTTTTCTTTCCTCTGGAGTATATTTCCTACCAATTTGTTCTTTAGCTTGATCAATATGGTCCGAGTATAAATGGACATCTCCCAAGTTTCCTATCAATTCGTCAGGAACCATATTAACTGCCTTTGCAATGATTTCTAAAAGCAATCCGTAAGATGCTATATTAAATGGTAAACCCAAGAAAGTATCTACAGATCTCTGATTCCACATTAAAGAGATTGCTCTGGTTGGGATATTATTTCTATCCCAAGATTCAACCGTAATAGGTGATACAAATACAGAATCATAATTAGCCAATTTTCTTCTCTCATCTAAACTCAACTCTCTTGTATAAACTTGAAATCCATAGTGACAAGGTGGAAGAACCATTGAATCCAATTCACCAACATTCCAAGCTGAAACCATTAATCGTCTACTGTCTGGATTTGTTTTAAGGACGTTAATTAGGTTTGTGATTTGGTCATTGATTGTTGTTACAACTTTACCGTCTTTTACTGACACTTGTTTACCTCCCCAATTTCTCCATTGTTTACCATAGATTGGACCTAGATCACCCCACTGTTTAGCAAACTCGTCATCCGTCTTGATCATATTAATAAATTGATCTTGATTCCAGATTAAGTCGGGATCTCCTTCGCTCGTATCCATAAAGTTTTTGAAAGCATCCCCATTCCAAATATGACAATTATTATCAACGAGAAACTTAATATTCGTATCGCCTCGTAAAAACCACAGTAATTCTGTTACGATAGTCTTGAAAGGCATCTTTTTAGTTGTAAGCAAAGGGAATCCTTCGCTCATTTTATGTCTGATTTGTCTACCAAATACGGAGATAGTTCCAGTCCCGGTTCTATCTGCTTTATTCACTCCGTTATCGAGAATGTCTTTAAGAAGAGAAATGTATTGTTTGTCCAGATTATTCATTACTATTGTTTTTCCTTATGTTTTTCTAGATTGTTTATTAATCCCTGCACTTCACCAAATTTATAAAATCTGATGGGAGGATCTGATTCATGAAATTCTACATGCCATTCTTCGCCATCCTTCAATCCGTCGCTGGAATTAGATACCAGTTTTAAGTTCTTAGATATTTCGTAAGAGTAGTAATAATAAATACCCCAATTTTCATCTTTTACTAGGGTTCCATTAAATCCTAGCATTTGTAATTCTTTCTCAGTCATACTAAATCATCATCTGTTTCATCATCTTCCTCCATGTCCCAATCACCTCTAATATAAATATTAAAAAGCTCTTCCGTGGTATAGTAAGTATACTCGTCTCCAAAGCGTGTGGTCCATCTAGGCTCATTTTTATCATTATAATCCGGATATACAGAGTGATTTAGTATCCAGTCACCGAATTTTATAACAGAATCCCGTCTATCTCTAAACCTTTCAGCCGCCCTGTGTGCTCTATTAGCACTGGCCTTTAGAGATATTTTTTCCCACTCTTCGTCGGACATACTTTCGATTATTATATCGATCGTTCTTTCCATTTCTTACTTTTTTAAATACTCGATTTCTATACCTCTTTTTTCTGCGAATTTTAATTCTTCTGCAAGTCCTTTGGATTTATCCCACCCTACCATTGTATTACAAACTAGTAATTTGTCGCACTTTTCTAAAAGGGTTAAACAGAAATCATTCCAGAATTCCCAATCGGTAGGCATTTTAGCATGCTCTAAAAGGATGTGCCCATAAGTTATTGGAGATATAGCTACGTGTCCCCTTGAGACCAGATCTGCAACTATTTTTGTAACTATTAAGTAATTCTCGTGTCTTACTCTATCATCAGGATTAGAATATGGAGATGCAACGTATATTAATTTCTTAGCCATTTTCGTCATCTTCTAGTTCTTCGCTATTGTTATTAACTTCTGGATCTATCTCAATACCCTCTTTGTATCTGAGAGCTATCTGAAGAAGCCCGTTTAAATATTGCCATTTAGGAGCAGCATTAGGATAGCTTGGGAAAAGTTCTTTTAGCACATCTTCTTGCCATTCCCTTTCCTCTGGTACAGGAGAAAGCCATTGGCCATTTTCTTTACTAAATTCCAAAAATCCAGTGGCTACGCCTTTACCAAAAAGGAATCTAGCGAGTTCACCCCTATTAGCCCGGTCTTTAGGATTAAAGTCCGTATATAATATCTGTTTTCCATCGGTGTAAGTTAATGGCATTTTATTGAAAATAAAGTCTATTACCTTCTTATACGAAAGAATATCTACTATGCTGTCTTCTTTATCATAAAGTACATAATTATCATCTTCCGCTCTTTTTAATTTAAGTATCGGGCCTTCGATATTAATTAGTACTATTTCTTGTAATTCTTTCTTTTTCAATTGCATCTTTTAAAAAATTATCCTCAGGATTATAGTTTCCCAGATTATATGTTGTGTATGTTTTTTTTTCTCTTGAGTATAATTTTACCATAAGATACCCTAATTCAGAAATGAATATATCGTCTATGATATATTTTTCGCCATCCATTACTAAAGAGGGCTTAGGTTTAGAGCCGGGTCTGTTTTCCATTTTTTATCGTATTGATTAACTTGTAAAAAACACTTTTAATTTTCAGAAGTGCTCTTTTAAAAAATCCGCTCTTCTTTTTTTTAGGATCTTTTTTGTATTTTTTGTATTTAAAATCCTTTTCGATCTTTTTCTTTTTGAGAAACTTCTGATGGAGTTCCCAGTTAATTATTGATTTATTCGTTTCCTGCATTTCGTCTAAAATAGTTATTTCTAGTTAAATAGGAATGAAGATCATTGAGATTTTTACAAATTTCTTTGCTATTATCCCATGCTTTCATATCCTTTCTTGGATTTCCCGAGATACCATCTTTTTCGTATAAATACCACCCCAACCAATCCATCCCCTCTTCTGTGAGTATTTGTTCAAATAAAATATTAATGGCCTTATCGTACGGGTCGTGATAATCTAATATGTCTATCCCTATTTTATAGGCTTCCCTATTTTTATTAGACATAATGACTAAATTATCTATACATTCTTTGAAGTCCTTAAAATCCATATTATTTTTACGAGTTATTATAGCAAAAGTTCCGGAACACAATGCTGTTTAACTAATATAATTTTTATGATATATTTTACTTCAGACACACATTACGGACACAAGAACATAGTTAGGGGTGTTACTAGCTGGCCTGATGGAAATCAATGCAGGAATTTTAAAACCCTAGAGGAGCACAACGAGAAAATAGTTGATTCTATAAATTCTGTAGTTGGGCAGGATGATACCCTTTATCACCTGGGAGATTGGAGCTTTGGTGGTGTGGAGAACATTTTCAAATTTAGAGAGAGAATAATTTGTAATAATGTGCATCTTATATTGGGTAATCATGACGAGCACATTTACAAGAATAGAGATAATTGTCAAGAAATATTTCAGAGTGTCAATTCTTATTTAGAAATAGAAATAGAGAAGAATTTTATTGTTCTTAGCCATTGGCCAATGAAAATATGGAACAAATACCATAAAGGATCTTGGCATTTGTACGGACACTGTCACAACAATTTAAAAGATGATGAATGGTGGACAAAATCAAAACGCAGAAGAACAATGGATGTCGGTGTAGATACTAATGAATTTAGACCTTATTCATTCGAAGATCTAAAAAGAATAATGGACAAGATAGTTGATTATCCAACGGATTTAGATCACCATAAATAATTAGACAACCGGGATATTTATAGAATTAGCCAATAAAGCGGGATTCTTTTTCTCTATTCCCTCCCATATTTTTTCCGGAGTAGCTCCCTTATCCATAGTCATATTAAGTGACATATTACACCATTCGGATTTTACTGCATAATTTAAAGCCTGTATTTCCTTGGTTGATTCTATGATGTCTTTAGATAGTGCCTTATTTATGCTCTTTATAGCTTTGTTTATTAAGAAGGAGCAGCACTTTTCGTGTATTTTATCCTGATTTGAAAGATGGAATTTGAATAGGTCATCTATATAATTTATTGAGACCTGTCCATTGACCTTACCAAGTAATGAATCTCCTATTTCTCTATAAGTTTGGATCTTATTTGCTATTATTTCACTCTCGTGATTTGATTTTAAAGCTCCTATTAGGTCCGAATATATTTCTATAATAGTATTGATTGCTTGTATCTGTATAGCTCCGTCAACGCCTCGTAAAGACAGTTTAACGTGATCGTCGTTAAACATTAAATTCTTATCTATTGCTGGAAGTTTTACTTCTGATAGATGTGATAGATTTTCAATAACCAAATTCATAGCTTCATCCGGGGTTCTTGTTGGTGTACAATCCCATATATGACTAGCAATGTGAGTTATCGGGGTTATTGCAAGGAACTTGTGAAAAAAAGCAGAATCTATTCGATATTGTCCTTTATAATCTAGACCGTTTACCGAATCCGTCCCTCCATTAACTATTACAAATCCGGAACCAAAACTTCTAGGTATATTAAATCTACCAGATAGATCAGTTTTAGTAAAAACCTTATTACCGTTATTATAGTGAAAAGTTACATCCGATGCAACTAATGCAGCATCTGAAACCACTCCATGTGATCCCCCTATATCGAGGCTACCTGCATAACCTCCTCCTTCATCGCCTTCATCATCTTCTTTAAAAGGGATCCTCCTCTTTTTTTCTAGAGATTCTCTCAATAATCTTTCCTTTTCTTTCTCCCTCTCCCAAAGCTTATGCTTTATTTTGATTTGCTCCTCAGTAAGGCCAATAAATTTTTCTCTGAAACTTTTCATATAATAACTTCAGATTATATATCCAAGTTATTAATTACCAAATCCGATCCCCGGTTTTCTTTTACCCCCTTTTATCTTTGGTCTTTCTGATAGTGCATCCAATGCGGATAGGCATTCATCCAATTCTTTACCCATTACTACAACTGATATCACCATTTCTTTTAGGTGTGATAATGACATATTATCAGAAGCATCTAACCATTCCTCTATATTTATACCCTTTAGATCTTCATCGCTTAATTTATTTTTAATATAAGCTTCCCTAATCTCTCTAGATGGCATTTGTACCTCATATCTTCTATCAAATCTCGATGGTCTATTAGTTATTCTTTCTTGTAACTTATCTGGATAATTTGTTGTTGCCAGATAAACCACATTCTCTATTTGCTTAACACCATCTAATATATTTAATAGCTTAGTAGTCGAGTATCTGTCCTCGCCAGCTAATGAATCGATATCTTCCAAAATAACAATAAGAGGTCTTTCGGGTTCGATATTTCTTATAGTAGGAACGAACTCTATGAAGGCTTTAAAATCCTCATCTTCTTTTATGTTTATCACTATTCCATTTTCTTCCTCTATTAGATTTTTAACACAGAGTTGGATAATACCCGATTTACCACACCCAGGATCTCCATAAAGAAGTATACCTCTTTTGTGTACAAAATTATAGTCCCGATAAACATCCCTTTTTTTCCAAAACAATCTAATATCGTTGAGTATGCTTTCGATCTCAGGAGAAGGGAGCTCGTACAGTTCATCTATATTGAGCGCTTGTTTTGATAAAACCCACGTCTGTAAACTAGAATTCCATTTCATTTCATATAATCCACTAGGAACTCTCGAAACCGACGAATACGATGCTGCAAATTCATCATTCTGTAAAACCGACCACTGTGTGTGCTTATTAGTACCGATCGGGTTCATATCATCGTCTTCTGACATGTCAATGTATTCGTTTCTCCTTCTTTTCATCATCTTATTTGATATTTTAATTATATTGTTTATTCTATCCCTTATCTCGGATTCTGTTTTCACTTTTGTCATCTAAATCGCTGTAAATTTTTTCAAGAAGTTCCTTATAGAAAATACTTTATCACTATCTTCGCCAAACTTTGATAGCCAATGTTTATACGGGATATCAAATGGGGTTTTTCCATCATCTGACCATGGACCTTCATAGTCAGGATATTTTTTAAAATTCCATACCCTCTCATCAACTAAAAAAACAATAGCTGTTAATTGATCGCCTAAATTTTTGTCGCAGTAGGTTGAATTTTTTATACCAATCCTATTTATTTCCTCTAGGTGCCTATTTATACTACCAATATATTTTCCATCAAACCTACGAAAATTTGTTGTTCCTCCATCCAATAAAATAGTTCCCATATCTCTTTCGGACCAATTAATAAAAAAATCCGATCCCCCGTGCTCTAAACAATATTTTATTGCGCACTTGGAAAAATTAACTCCTTTTTGTGTGGAATTAATATTATTAGCTACTATTCCATACATTCTATATTCAAGACTTTTCAATTGGTAGTAGTTTAAGGTTACTAAATATTATTTTTCATTAAGAAGAAATTTATTGCTTATCACTTTAAATGATACCTTCCTGTCCATACTTCTAATAACTAATCCTTCACGGTCGAAATTTGGATTATGGTAAGATTTTCCGTCAGAATACAATAGTAATTCTTCTATAGTATCCGGAAGTTTAAAATTAGTTTCTATTTTAGGAACTGTATCTAGGGATAATCCATGAATAGTGTTTACAAATTCTGTTAGATCTACATATTCGTGTTTGTCTATATTAAACACATTAAAGAAGAATACCTTCTGTCCCTTAATCTTATAAGGATTTCCTTGTATACCCTCTCCTACTAATTCGCCCTGAAAAGAAACGTTATATCCGAGAGATCTCATTTTATTCTCTAGATCAAGCTCCCTAGCGACTTTCCAAAAAGTGTTACCCTCGGTCTCTAATAATTCTAGATTCCTAGAGCAAACTCCAAATACACCGTCTTTATAATAGTAAGTTGCAGAACTCCCATCAAGCTTTTCAGTAACATAAAAATCTATATCAGATCCTTTCCATTCCTCAAATTCTTTTGTTAGATTCTGAATTCTTTCCTCGTCGGTCTTTGGAATAAATGAAGGAAAATTACCTTTGACTTTTCCTGCTAATTCAGCAGGAATAGGAGGTTCATATTTGATGATTCCTAAAATATCGCCCACTTCTAATCCTTCGTATACATCGTCAGAAGATATACCATACTTTAAAAGAACATCTATCGGGATTATTAATCCCTGCGATACCTGGCCTCTAAGTTTAATGGTTCTCAATCTAAATCCTTCAGTTCCATCTGACATCTTTTTATAAGATGACTTTCTAAGAAATTCAAATTCTTCTTTTATTGGAAGAAATGAATCTATCTCACAGTAGATAACATAATCACCAATTTGGTGTCCTACGTTTTTAGCAACAACAACTTTCCATCCGTTGATTATTGCTAATTCGATTGCATCCGCTCCTTCGATAGGATGGATTTCTTTAATTTTCTGAATTGTTGCTAACTTTCTCATTTTTGTTTTCTAAATAAGCATCTCTTAATATTTCATCCAGTGATGGTTTATTACTTTTTATATAAAATTCCCTATTAGGATCATCTAAATCAAGAGACTCCTTAACAATAGCAGAATATACCCATTTGGCTAGCATCTCAGTAGGGCATTGACAAACCATCTCGTCTCTTGTGATATTTCCTGTATCCGGATCTATATCCCTGTATCTAATTTCCAACATATCTTTATAATTGCTCCGTATTATCCTGGTTCTTAATCTGCTTTTCAATATAATCAGCAATAATAATTATCGCTTCGTCTTGTATCCACCAATGCTCCTTACCATTTATAGTAACAGAAAAGTCACCATCAGTTGGATCTAATATGACTTCATCGATAGTTTTTACTGGATTCTGATTTCTTTTCTTCTGCTTATCAAATTTAAGAAATATGTCGGTTGAGTAATCCTTCTTCCTAATTCTTTCCTTGTAAGAATAATAGTAAGTGGCTTCACCAGTAGGTCCATGTACAACAACCACCTCCAGATTTGACCAGTCTTTTACCTTGGTCCAGTTATTTAAAATGTAGGTTTTAGCTATGTTAGCTATGTGACCCATAGCAGCTATGTGTGACTCGTATTCTTTTTTAAAATCCTTATCAACATAAAATACTGATTCCTTATATCCCTTTTCAAACTCCTCCTCTGACATAAAACACGGCGTAAAAATATCACCGTAAATCAATTGTGGGTATTTACTTCTCTTGGCCATTTTCCTCTCTAATTTTATCGATATTATCAAAGTATAAATCCGCGTTATCGTGCCAGACATCGACTATTGGATAATCTACTACTTTAGAAACTCCCTCTATTTTCTTAACCCCTTCCACTACGAAATCCCTATCTTCCTCCTTTTTTATCCCCTCTACAAAGAATGAATATTTATCCCGGTCACCCCCGCCGGAAAGATAGATTCCTTTAGAAATTATTAAATCAAGAACTAAATCTATAATAAGCCCATTTGGATCGGATTCGCAATAAACATCCATGCAAAATCCATAAACCCTAAATTCCCCCAATCTTTTTTTCTTCCTTACTTTTCTACTGAATTTGCTTCTCTTAAATTCCATAAATGTCATAGATGTCGCAAACATAGAAATTTCAGATGTCAAAAAAAAAGAATTCACACACAAATAGGATAAATACTATATGAAATTACCCAAGAAATATTTGTCGACCAATCCCAATGTAATGAAAAGGGAGGTAAGAAAGCATGCTAATAAGAGAGACGATGATGATTCTGCTTATGGGCCATGGGATGCTGATTACAAATCGCGCAAAGCGGGCGTGGGTAAACCGGTTAAAACCAAAACTAGCAAATACACCAAAAAATACAAACAGATGTTTGGCGAGAATCTAATAACAGATCCTTACGAATACATGAAGATCATGGAGGAATTAGAAAACGAATTTATAGAATTTCTTGACACATTATCGGAGGCATCTTTATATGAACTAGAAGGATTCTTAAATGAGGGAGTGACCTCTCCATCAAGTCCGGTCAGAAAGGCTTTAAAAAATAAATCAGATAAAACAGGATTCCCGCAAGGTATACTTACACAGGTTTGGAAAAGAGGATATGCAGCATGGAAAACTGGACATATTCCTGGGACGACCCCACAGCAATGGGCTATGGCAAGAGTAAATTCTTTTGTTACTGGAGGGAAAACAACAAAAATGCACGACAAGAAGCTTTATCAACAAGCAAAAGCAAACAGGAAAAAGAAAAGATAAATCATTTTTTATATCCCGTTATTTTTTCTAACTTTGCATAAATTGTTTTTATGTCAGGTGAAGAAAAATTACTCCAAGAAAAAATAAAACATCTAGAAGAGACCATAAAGAATATGGAAAAAGATATTGTGGATCTCGAGAATAAAAACTCAGAACTAGAAGACGAGAACTATAATTTAATTAGGGATGTTACCGAAGCTAATGAAAGAATATCTGTTCTGGAGTGCGATTTTGACAATATGAAAGATTCTAGAGATGAACTCAAGTATGATTTTGATACCATTAAGGACAAATTAGATGAATTAGAGGGAATTAACGGGGATCTTGAAAATAAGCTAGAAATTTTGGAATGCTTTGTGGACTGGAGACAGATCATACCAAATCGAGAGGATTCAAGGGGACAAGAAATTTACGATCATATGTGTGATCTTTTAGAATCATTTGTTGAATACCCAGTAGATATGGCCAGATTATATAGGAATAATCCTAAGAGTGTATTGGATAAAGTTATAGAAGCAAAATTAATGGACACATTAAAAGGCGACGGAGCGGCTTTGTTAAATCTATTAAAAATAGGATCCAGTGGATCTATTTAAAAAAAGGGTTATCTGATAACGACTCTATTATTTCTTCGGCTTCTTTACAATAATTATTAAAGCTGAAAACTTGTTCATTAGAAAGATAAAAAAATTCATTCCGCGATAGTGTTCTTAGTGATCCGAATCTGCGGTGTAATATTTTCTCTATTTTTTTGTAATGCCTACTCTTATAAAGTTTAAGTATGTCTAACTCGTTCGAATTTCCAGTTCTTAGCTTTTTAAGCCTTTGTTCCGGATTATTTTTAGTTACACCTATCTTATACTTTTCTTCTCCGTTTTGGTCACCTTCAACAATCAAATAAACATATCCTTCAGACATATCATATTTATCTTTATTTTTAGAAGATCTTTATTTTTAGAAGAAGAAACTTAAACCAACGTTTTTAATATAATTTTTTATGAAAGAGAAGAAAATAAAGCCGTTGAGTTCATGGGAATGGGACCTAACCTGGTCTTCCCTTAGATACTTTTGTGGAAGATACACTATAGCTTCTGCCATGTATCCAGCAGATTTGGTTAATAATTTCGGAGAAAGACTCTCAGAGGATCAGAAAAAACAATTGTCGCAAGAAATACAAAGACAGATCGAGGATGCAATAAGATTGGATGACAATAAGTGGTTAACTACCGATATGGAAAATTGGAGTGCACTGAGGAACTATTTTGATAAATCAACTTGGAAAGAACTTGATTGTGACGGAGATGATATAGAAAAATTAACTATTATTGCATTCCCTTGTGAATATAAAGATAAAGACACAATGGTTAGTAAATGGATCCCCGTGGACAAGTATGAAAAATCAGGATCAACGAAAACAATGGTAAACGAAAATTACATAAAACAAATAAATCAATATGAACCTAAATGAAATGAAGCTAACTGCTATGTTAGCAGAGAAATTTAACTCAATGGATTCCGAATCAATAGAAAAGGAATGGAAAGATATTGAAAGCCAAGGAGAAGACATCTCACCACAAAAAGTAGAAGATGTTTTAAAAAGAACCCCTGGATTTACTGCTACAGATCTTATAAATTTTGGCGAGTATTGCAGAAAGGGATTCACTGATTACGAATGGGACGAACTCACTATAGATGAGCACTTGACAAATTGGCTCATGAAAATAAAATAGAATTGTCCGAAGAATATTCTCCATACTGTAAAATATGTGACTCCTGTGGAGAGGATGGGTGTTGCTCTGCTGTTTCTTGCCAGCAGCATCCTGAAGGAGATTATTGTAAAACATATCTAAGGGATCTTAAATTTGGCTATATTATGTACAAGGAATTATTTAATATGGTCAGTGAAGATCCTAAGTATAAGGATCAGGTCGATAAAATATGGGACGAAACGTACGATAGAATTTATAGAAATGATAAGGAGAATTAAAATAATATATGATTTTTTTCGCTTGTGGATAATGTGGGGTGACAGAAAAGAAGCTTGGGAGGATGCTAAAACCAAGAACGATCCTGAATTTCAAGAAGAAATGAATCAATTAGACAAATTCCTCGAGAATAATTTAGCATTAATGGATAATCTAGAAATATTTACAAAAGAGTTTAACGATCTAAGAGGGCAATTTGTTATTTGTAGCGACAGAGTATATCGTTTTATAGGAATAGGCGACGACGATAACGATTATTACTATGCTCTTTACGATGGAAGAAAAATTACTCTCCATTCTTGTGTTGGGAGAATAACCCCTCTCAAGGGCTACATTCTACAGAAGGATTACGACGAAATGATCCGTCTGGCTAAACTTAATCACTTTGATCAATCAACTTTGTGGGGTAATAGCCAGCCAGAAGAAGCAGCAGAATTCAGTAGAAAACATAAAGAAGAGATAACAGATTGGAAGGATGCCAGATTTATTCTTGGACCTTACTGGGATTTAAATTAAAAGTAAAAATATCAAATAAATCATATTATGAAAAAAATAGCAATTATAATCCTTCTAAATTCTATCCTACTCTCTTGTGGTGAAACCCCAGAGGGTAAAGAAGCTCCAGATTCCAAAAAAATGAAGCTTGATAGTACCTCCATTTATGTAAACCAAAATTACAAAATTTACACACTCGAGGGTTGTGAGTATGTTGTTGTTGGATATGGAAACACCAGATGGGGTTCACACAAAGGAAACTGTAAAAACCACCTTACTAATTGTACGGACAGTATTAAGATTCTAAAAGAGGAAATCGTTCTTCTAAAAAAATACGTTAAGGACCTAGAGGAAGAAAATAAAATAATGGGATCTGAACTAGGATGGAAAGAATTTAATAAAAAATATGAGTAAGGAAAGACTAACATTAGCTCAGGCTATAGAAAAATATCATAAGCCATAATCAGCTCCATTTGAGAGAGTTCACAAGATTTTTGATATAATGATTGACAAAAAATTATACCCTGTATATTCAGTTCCTGGTTACGAACACCGCTTAGGGAAAGATAACGGGTGTCCAGATACATGGTGGCTGGATTAAAGGTTTGGATTAATCGATATATAGTCTTATATGAGACATATAGAATATTTTAACCTATTTAAACAAAAATCTATATTAGAAAAAGATACGTCCACCTATACCAGGGATGGTGAAAATATAGACGGAATAGTATACGGAAATGCTCCTATAGAATTTAAAGAAATTATTGAGGATAAGAAAGATCCAATAAAAAATTGGTTCGAAAAAGAGGGGCTTATTAAAAAAATCATAGAGGAAGCACCTCTTAATAGTAGTGAAACGACAAAGGAGGATCTCTCAATTTTAATAGAAAAAACATCTAAAGCAACGGGAGACGATCTCAATTTTGCTAGATATGCTGACGATCAAAATAATCTTCCTAACTTGTTTATAGATCTTTTACAATCTAAAGGATACAGTGAAACTATGGAGGGATATTTCATGGTAGATAATCAAACCGACGTAATATTAAATTTTCTTAAGGATGTTATAAATCGTCCAAGGCCATACCAACTTGCTAAAGCTTATGATTTGCCTCTTTATCCTCTTATTCGTACTAATGCTATGACTGCAGCATATCCTAGTGGACACTCACTTACTGCTTTTGTTATGGCAGACCACTATTCAAATAAATATCCAGAAATTTCAGAAGATTTACAAGAACTGGGAAAAAGAATTGCAGATAGTAGAGAAGTAACAGGAATACATTATCCTTCAGATACTAAAATATCTAGAATGATCGCAGATATTATAGCAGAAAATAATCTCATCAAATAAATAATAATAATGAAGCATATAGAAGCTTATAGCTCATTTAAAAAAGATTTTGTATCTGAAAATATATCTTATCATTTCGATAACAATATAAGCTTATTAGAAAGCGTTTTTAGAGTGGAATCTGAAGCTTGGTTAGATCTTGTTAACGAGGCAAGGGATTTATTCTACGGAAATAAAATAGGACTAACTGAAGACGAGATCTGGCTGGTTAGCACGGATGCTGGCAAAAAGGGAATATATGAAGGAAGAGAGGTTCTTCTTGACATACCTTTTGAAGATGTGGAAGAACTACATGAGGCAGAGTATAGAGGAAGAAAAGTTAACCTCAATAAGCCATTCAGAACTCCTTCAGGCCCTAGAAAATTTGCAGTATACACCAAAAACGAAAGTGGCAACGTTGTTAAAGTTGGGTTTGGCGAGCCAGGAATGAGAGTAAACAACAACGATCCTAAAAAAGCTAGATCTTTTCAGAAAAGAATGCGATGCGATTCTCCTGGACCCAAATGGAAAGCTAAGTATTGGGCTTGTAACGTAGCAAGATATAGAAAGCTTCTGGGAATAAAATCAAGTAATCCATGGTAATGAATCATATAGAAATATACGAAAACTTTAATCAAAGAACTATGATTCTTAAACACAGAAACTTTGGTGAAATTAAAGTTGAATTACAAGGAAGCCAAATAATGGATGTTGTAAATAATTCCAACATAAACTTCCCCTTTATGGTTGGATCTTCATGGAATAGATCGATAGAAACATGGGCTTGTAATAACAACTTCATTAAAATAGAAACATGGATGAATAACCGAATGGCTAGAGAAATGAATCCATGTCCAGAAGAAAAAATATTCGGAGTTAGAGCTAAGGATGTTCCACAAGGACACGAGTGGAGAATGCTATTCCCTAATAAATTTAGAAGATAAATTAAGCAACGTTGTTTTGCCCTAAATCGGAGATATTAAACTTGTCCGCTTGTACTCTTGCTTTTTCTAAACTTCCAAGATAGTCATTGTTGATATCTTTTCCCCATCCAGCATTTGCGTTGACCATCGCTTTTAAAGCAGTCTCTTGATCCTTAAAAGCATTTATATCCTTAACCCCATATTTTTGATACATTTTAGGATTAGAAGCTCTGTCTAAGAAATAAAGAACTGCTGTCTCTGCTGCTACGTCTATATCATTTAAAACATCAGGATTCGCCACTATATCTACTTTTCTATCTAGTTTTCCTAGCTTATCTAGTAGTTTCTGCATATTTTGATATATTCCCTTGAAAGTTATACCGTTGAATCCTCTTCCTCTGTATTTATAACCCTCACCTGGCGCATTTCCATATCTTCCACCGTAAACTTTATTATAAAATGCCTGATCGTCTTTTTTCAACTGATCTATTTGAGCATCTGACATTTCACCAACACGACTTCCAAATATACCTCTTATTCTCGAAGCTGATGTATTAGAATATGATGTCTCATTCTTAGGCACAAATCCTGTTTCTTTTCCTATAACACCGAGTATAGCTTTTTGTGTGAAGGGATTAGTTATTTCGTGTTTTTGCATTGCACTTATAATTGCCTGAGCATTTTTTGCTTTGTCTCCCGAGACTTCACCTTTCATTGTGATAGAACCTCCGACAGGAGACTTCTGTAATCCTTCCCCTCCAAGGAGTTTCATTAGAGATCCCGCATAGTCACCGAATAACTGCTCGTTCATCGATCTAAATTCATCTAGTGTTTTAAGATACTTCATTTTTATTATGTTACCTCTTATATATCTTTAATTTTTTAAACTATTTCTCTTAAATTAGCGATATGAACAAAAAGGCTTATTTAATTAAAGGATCTAGAATAGAAGGAGAGGAAAGAAAGGTTTGGATAGAAAGGGTAACCATATCAAAACCAAGAGCAGAAAAGATTAAAGAAACACTAAATAGTTCCCTTCTATCTGATATAGAAAAGGGTAAAGAAATATTTGATAAGTATATCAAAGAAGGTAGTGAGGATTCACCTTGGGAGGATAAAGGATTTTATCTAGATCAAATGTCAGAAGATGAATTTAAGTATTTTTGTTACTATAGATATGGAACTAAGCTTCCTTTTACTATACACGAAATGGAGTTAAGCTAGCCAAAAATTCCGCTTATTTTTTTTCTTCTGGCTATCACCTTAAATCTCTTCTCTGCTTTTTTTGCAATTATTCGAGCCCACTCTGGTGTTCTTCCCATTTTTTCTCCTATAGCTCTAAATTCCATAGGTTCCTTTTCTTCTCCCAATCCATATCTCAGCATAATAACTTCCTTTTCGATAGGCTTTAATTCAGAAAGAACCTGTAAAACAATATTTTTAAAGTCCTCATCTATAACTATACTGTCGCTATTCTCTGATGACTCTATAAAATTTATAGGACTAAATATATCTTCATCCGGATTATTACTACCGTGGCTTTCTAGTGGAATTGAAACTGGATTATTCTTTATAGTTTCTATTGTGCTGTTAGAGATCTTAATTCCATTTTCTGGATCTTTTATTATTTCTATCATCTCCTCGAGCGAAGGCTCTCTACCATTATAGGAGGTAAATTCATCCTCTAACAGCTGGTATCTCCTCATTTCATGATTAATGTTAGTTGGTATTCTTATTGACCTGGAATGATTATTAAGATACATTAATATGTTTTTTCTTATGTGCCATACGGCATAGCTTATAAATTTAAAAC
>Ga0208235_1000105_pt1 | contig 22789 bp, 19 predicted proteins | sample LakMenEpi22Oct12_FD_150727 | JGI IMG/M metagenome (GOLD analysis project Ga0208235, IMG submission 150727) | Freshwater microbial communities from Lake Mendota, WI - 22OCT2012 deep hole epilimnion (SPAdes) | ecosystem: Environmental > Aquatic > Freshwater > Lake > Epilimnion/Euphotic zone ... | reverse complement strand
CAATTGGTTCATCGCCATGGCACACCGCATAAATTACGCCGTTGTCAGTTGCCACCTTATGCAGCAGCGGGCCGATAGTTACATCCATTTCAACATTTAGTACAGCAACATCTTTTTTAGCAAGCAGAGATGAATAAGTAATTTGCGCGCCGATATCTGGAATACCGGTACCTTCAACAACTAAATCAACAGGTAGTTCTGAAACTAAAGTGGCATCGGTACTGCCAGTGTGTTTTCCGGCCAAAATTGCTTGTGCTAAAACTTCTTTGTCATCACTGAAAACAATGTCAGTGATTCCTAAATCTGCGTAAACAACCTTTACTCGCTCAAGATCTGTATCGATAACGATGGATAGTGAAATTCCCTCTTTGCGGCCCAATTGGTTTCCAAAGCCGCGGCCCATCTGGCCAGCTCCGACCAATGCAATGCGGGTATCGCGGCCGATCTTTAGTGCATGATCTCGAAGTCGAGATGTATAGGTCACTATGAACTCTTTTCCATGGATACAGCCTGTATGCGTATTAAACACCACCCATGAAGCCGATACTCTTAGACAATGAACCTTTCCAAGATGCGCACCGGTGTCGGTGTAGATGCGCATCAATTTGGCGATAGCGGGCCTTGTTCACTAGCTGGATTGCAGTGGCCAGATGCTCCGCGCCTAGTGGGCCATAGCGATGGCGATGCTGCAGTGCACGCATTGTGCGATGCGGTCTTGTCTGCCTGCCAATTAGGAGACGTCGGAACTTTCTTTGGTGTTGATACCCCTGAAATGGCTGGTGCAACCGGTGTAGCGATGATTGAAAAGCTGCGCGACTTTGTAACTGCAAAAGGTTTTGTGATTAACAATGTTGCACTGCAGATTGTTGGTAATCAACCAAAGATCACCCCACGTCGGGATGAAGCACAAAATGTTTTATCTGCTGCCCTTGGCGCACCAGTATCGGTTGCCGCGACAACTTCTGATCAAATGGGCTTTACCGGTCGCGGTGAAGGAATTTACGTGATCGCAAATGCTTTGGTGATTGCTCCATGACGTTGAAGTTATACGACACAGCTACCCGCGAGATCAGTGAATTCAAACCGTTAACAGCGGGCAAGGCTTCAATCTATGTGTGTGGTGCAACGGTTCAGTCATACCCACACATTGGCCATGTTCGTAGCGGAATTAACTTTGATATTTTGCGCCGCTGGTTGATGAAAAATGGCTACGACGTAACCTTTATTCGAAATGTCACCGACATTGATGACAAGATTTTGCACAAAGCTGTTCATGAGGAAATGCCTTGGTGGGCACTAGCAATGAAGTACGAACGCATTTTTGCTGAAGCCTATGCAGCCCTGAATGTTTTGCCACCAACGTACGAACCACGCGCTACTGGTCACATCACACAGATGGTTGAACTTATGCAGACGCTGATTGAAAACGGTGCGGCATATGCGCCAGGCAATGGCGATGTGTACCTTGAAGTTCGCAAACTAAAGCGTTACTTAACTTTGTCTCGCCAACATCTAGATGATTTACAACCAGCAGCCGATTCTGATGAAACATACAAAAAAGATGTGCGTGACTTTGCTTTATGGAAGGCTGCCAAGCCCGGAGATCCTTCATGGCCAACACCATGGGGACCAGGTCGTCCAGGGTGGCATTTGGAATGTTCAGCAATGGCACATGCATACCTTGGCGAAAAGTTTGATATTCACGGTGGCGGATTAGATCTTGTTTTCCCACACCATGAAAATGAAATCGCACAATCAGAAGCTGCAGGTTACGGCTTTGCACAACGCTGGTTGCACAATGCTTGGGTTACACAATCTGGCGAAAAGATGTCAAAGTCTTTGGGTAACACCTTGCAAGTCCATGAAATTTTGAAATCTTTCCGCGGAATTGAACTTCGTTGGTATTTGGGTGGTGCGCACTATCGCTCAATGCTCGAATACTCACCAGAGGCGCTGCAAGAAGCGGCAACAAATTTCCGTCGGATCGAAAACTTCTTAAATCGTGCGACTGAAGTTCTTGGCGCACAACCAACACCCGAATTAAGCCAAGCATTTACCGATGCGATGAATGATGACTTAGCGGTTCCAGCAGCACTTGCAACGATTAGCGAAAATCTTCGTTTAGGCAATCAAGCGATTACAGATAATGACAAAGTTGCTGTTTCGAAGAATGCTAAAGAAATTCGTGGAGCGCTAGAGGTTTTGGGCTGTGATCCTTTTGATGCAGCTTTTGCTTCAACTGGTGGTTCTGATCTATCTGCAGCCCTTGATGGCACCATTAAGTTGGCTTTGGCAGAGCGCGCAGCTGCCCGTGAGCGTAAGGATTTCGCTGCATCAGATGCCATCCGTGATGGGCTCGCTGCTTTAGGAATTACAATTGAGGACACTGCTCAAGGACCTCGCTGGTCTATAAATTAATTACTGAAACGAGATCTGAACATGGCTGGCAATTCATCCCGAAAAGGCGCTATCCGCCAATCAAAAAAGGGGCCATCTGCCGGTACTGGTGGAAACAATAAGCGTCGTCTTGAAGGAAAAGGTCCAACTCCAAAGGCTGAAGACCGTCCGTATCACGCAGCTGCAAAGCGCAAGAAAGCTGCGGAAAAGAAAGAAACTCGTTCACCAAGAATGCCAAAGGGTGATCGCCCACGTGGTGAAATCGTTGCCGGTCGTAACGCAGTTCTAGAAGCGTTGCGCGAGAATGTTCCAGCTACAGAATTATTAGTTGCACGTAGTATCGATGTTGATGATCGCGTTGCAGAAAGCTTAAAACTTGCGTTGCACCACGGACTTCCTATTCGTGAAGCACACCGTGCCGAAGTTGAAGGCATTTCACCAAATAGCCAAGGAATTATTCTTGCGATCAAGCCTTTCCAGTATTCAAGTTTTGAAGAAATCATGGAACGCGCGAAGCATCCATCATTGATCGTTGCTTTAGATGGTGTTACAGATCCTCGTAACTTGGGAGCAATCATTCGTTCTGCTGCAGCTTTCGGTGCAGCCGGTGTGATCATGACCGAACGTCGCGCGGCAACAATGACCGCATCTGCTTGGAAATCATCAGCTGGTGCGGCTGCACGTTTGCCAATCGCACAAATTACAAATCTTGCTCGTACCATCGATGCCGCTAAAAAAGCTGGCATGTTTGTGGTTGGCCTAGATGGTGAATCTGATGAAGTAATTAGCAACATGAAGGTTGCAACAGAGCCTTTGATGGTTATTGTGGGATCCGAAGGTAAGGGTCTTGCACGATTGACCAGAGAAAAATGCGATCTTGTAATCTCGATTCCAATTAGCGCTTCAACTGAGTCTCTCAATGCAAGCGTTGCAACCTCGATTGCGCTGTTCCATATAGATCAACAGCGCCGCACAAAGTAGGTAAAAGCCGTGAAATACAACCGTTTTATCGCCGTTGGTGACTCATTCACCGAGGGAATGTGTGATGAGAAAAAGTACGGTCAGTACCGCGGCTGGGCTGATCGCGTTGCAGATGTCATGGCCCAAGCTCAACCTGGTTTCCAATATGCAAACCTTTCGATTCGCGGCAAGTTGTTGAAGCAAGTTATTGATGAACAATTAGATGCGGCGATCGCACAAGTAGTAGATAAGACAACGCTGGTTTCATTTCATGCCGGAGCAAATGATGTTATTCGCCCCAAGTACAACCCCAATGTAGTTTTGCCCTTGTACGCCGAAGCCGCGCGTAAGTTAGCTGCATCAGGTGCCACAGTTATGTTGTTTACTGTTCTAGAAGACAGTGGCAGCGAAGGACGACTAGCTGAAACCTGGAAAGCACGGTTTAAAGACTTTAATGAGAATGTTCGCGCAGTTGCTGATGAAATCGGTGCGATCCTGTGTGATGCTAACGAAGAAACTTCATTTAAAGATCCACGCTTCTTGGCCTTTGATCGCTTGCACTTAAACCCAATGGGACATGATCGTGTTGCTCAAGCAGTTCTGGAAACTATTGATCTTCCCTTTGATCCATCATGGCGCAGACCGCTACCTGCGGCAGAGCCAACACACAAGATTATTAAGGTTGTTGTGACTGGTGTTTGGTTTGCAACCTTTGCACTGCCATGGATGTGGCGACGTGCACGTGGCAAATCTTCAGGTGATGGTCGTACTTGTAAATACCCAACAGCAATTAATTGGCCGCTGTCACACTTGGACTAACAACTTCTTAAATCGAAGTTACTGTCCACTCCCACGTGTGCACACCAGTTTTGATTAAGTACTTATCTAAAGTATCTGGACCACATGATGCGGTTCCGACACCACGGTGGGCAGTATCGATATGAACCACTGTGTTTCCACAAGGTACAACTTCAACATCATGCGTGGAATCAGCTAAATCTGCATCTCTGTTAGGGGTTACAGACACCTGTGCCGGCTTACCCATTGCAAAGCGAAGCCCGTTTCCTTGAGCATTTACCAGCTCAAACCAACGAACCGCAGTGTGTCCACCATTTTCTTGTGGGCGAACATATGGAATGTATTGAGCAGCCACCGTTGAAACGTAACGACCAATGCGTCCGATCTTGCGATCAGGGTAAGTTTCATGAGCACCTGTTCCGAAGTAAACAAGTTCATTAAGTGAACCATCTAATTCGAACAAAGTTCCAACACGTGCCAAGTCATCAAATGACTTAGGAACAGTTACAGATTCCTTGACATTAAAGCCACCAACAACTGGTGTGATGATTTGTGTGTGCTTAAAAGAAACTCCTGTGCTGGTTTCCCATGTGTTACTTACCTTGATAGATGTAGGAGTCTGGCGGACAACACAATCGGTCCGTGAAATCTCGCGAACTCCGTAACTTTCCCACTTGGCAGCAATATGTCCGATGCGATCGTTATCAGTTGGTGCGCGCCACAATGACACTGATGGTGCAACGATTCCGTACGGCAAAATGATTTGTCCGTGCTCATCAACTACATCGCCAAGTTCTTTAGCCTTCTTTGCAGGAGCTAAAGCTTGAGAAGGAAGAGCAATCTGGCTCCAGCCGACTTCAGACATTGGTAGCGCCCAAGGAGTACTTGCGATACGAACAAGTGAGAAGTTGATAAAACGTTCTCCACGAGATGTGCCCTTAGCAAGCTTTTTTGAACTTACTTTGAAGTTGGCAGTCTTTCGAGCTGCAACCTTAGGTAACTTCACGATTCCGCTATCAAGAATTTCTCCATCGCAGGTGATGTTCCACTGCAACTGGTATTCGCCAAGATCTTTGAAGAAATGCTTGTTAAATATCTTGAATTGGCCAGTCGCAGCTTTAACTGCAGTGATTACTACTGGGGCAGCAAGTGCCTTAAATTCATGCATTGCAGGCTTAGCTGTGCGATCTGGGAAAACCATTCCGTCGCAGCAGAAATTGCCATCATGCTTTTCTTCGCCGTAATCGCCACCGTAAGCGTTACGCGTGGTGCCATCTGCAAGAGTTTGAACAGGACCGTGATCCCACATCTCCCAAATAAATCCACCTTGCAAACCACGGGTCGATTCAATCGCTTCCCAGTATTCAGCCAAGGTTCCGTTGCTGTTACCCATTGCGTGCGAGTATTCACACATAATCAATGGACGATCAGCCTTAGGTGACTTTGCATATTCCTTGATTGCATTGACTGTTGGGTACATCGGAACAATCACATCAGTTAATGAGTGGCTACCCATCCAGTTACCGCGGATTCCGCCTTCGTAATGCAATGGACGAGATGGATCAAAGCTTCGAGCATATGCTGCAGCTGCTTCATGGTTGGTGCCAGCACCTGATTCATTTCCAAGTGACCACATGACAACTGATGGATGGTGAATATCGCGCTGCACCATGCGACCAACACGATCAACGAAAGCGGTTAAGTAGCGGGTGTCATCGCAAATTGATGAAATAAAAGCGTGGGATTCGATGTTTGCTTCGCCAACAACATAAAAACCAAGTTCATCGCAAAGATCCAGAAAAGCTGCATCATTTGGATAGTGCGAAGTACGCACCGAATTAAAGTTCCAGCGCTTAAGTTCTAGTAGGTCTTGACGCATGTCATCACGAGTTAGTGCGCGACCTGTAAATCTATTGAAATCATGACGGTTGATTCCGTAGAAAATGATTGGCTGACCATTAACTAAGAAATCTTGACCCTTAATCACAATCGAACGGAAACCAATTCGCTGCTGAGAAACCTCGATTACCTGACCGCTTGGGTCAAGCAATTCAATATGCAGGGTATATAGATTTGGGGCTTCAGCCGACCAAGGATTTACCTTTGGAATTCTGGTCTGAAGCACAACTTTTCCGTGTGGCCATGGCTCATTTTCCATAATCGCAGCCTTGGCATCTGCAGGAAGATTTCCGTGCCAGTACTTTCCATGGAAGTAATCATCGCTGCGCTTCTTTAGTTCTGCATCTCGCTCTGTCCAAATCGGTGAAGTGAAATTCTTAACTGTCTTAGAAAGATTAGCGCTCTTTACTTTAGGTAGTTCGCTAATCGAAGCACGTAGCGTGTATCCATCAGTTGATAAGTTATCTAGAGAATTAAGGTCTGCTTCGATAGACAAAGTTCCGGTAGTGCCGTCTTTTTCTAATCCTGTGACAGTTTTGAAAGTTTCAATAAAAACTTTGTTAGTTGCATATAGCTTTACTGAACGTGTGATGCCACCATGCCACCATTGATCTTGGTCCTCAATAAAGGTTGCATCTGACCACTTAGTTACATCAATCCGTACAACGTTGTTGCCGCTATTTACAAATTCAGTGATATCAAATTCTGCGGCAAGGCGTGAATCTTTGGTCAAACCAACTTCAATGCCATTGATGTAAATCAATGCAACTGATTCGTAACCACCAAGTTGAAGAACTACACGCTTTCCTGCCCAGCTCTTTGGAAGATCAAAATCTCGCTCATACACTCCATGTGGATTTTCCTCTGGAACAAAGGGAGGCATCTGGGGAAAAGGCATCTGTGTATTGGTGTAAATCGGTTTATCAAAAAATACATCCGAAGTTTCTTGCATCGTCCATAAACCAGGAACCGGGATCGATGCCCAACGCTTGCCTAACTTTTCAGTTGGCTTATGTAACAACTGGAAGCGCCAAGTTCCATCTAAAGAGATCTGCTCAAAGTGCTCAATATTGAGCATTGGCAAACGGTTAACGGAAGTGGTCTCGGGGCTCATCCAATAGTTGCTAATCACAGGGGCAGTCTCTCAGGAAATCCCCGTTTACACACACGGGGCAAGCGTGAATACTCAGGGTGGATTTAACCTTTGTCCTTTCTCCGATTACCTGTTGTTCACTCAAACAGGGGAGAATTTGCGCATGAGTATGGAGCACCTAACCGATCGCGAGATCAGCTGGCTCTCCTTCGACCAACGGGTTCTAGAACTAGCCGAGGATGAGTCGATTCCTGTTCTGGAACGACTTAGATTCTTGGCGATCGCATCCTCTAATTTGGATGAATTCTTCATGGTCCGTGTTGCAACTTTGATGAGCAAAATTGAAAACAATGTGACGGCTCAAAATGTTGCGGGCCATCGCCCACTAGAACTTTTGAGTCTGATCTCAACCAAAGTCAATGAACTGGTTTCCCGACAAACCGAAACTCTTCAGTCCAGCATTCTGCCCGCGCTAAAGAAACATGGAATTGAATTTGTCACCTGGCAAGATCTCGATGAGACGGAAAGAATCTATACCGCCAAGCTTTTCCAGGATCGCATTTTTCCTGTCTTGACTCCCCTAGCCGTTGACCCAACGCACCCGTTTCCATATATCTCAGGCTTGTCACTGAATTTAGCTGTTGTTGTTAAAAACCCAGCGACTAATGAAGAATTCTTTGCACGCGTAAAAGTTCCAGAAGTTTTACCTCGATTTATTGCAACAGCCAAAATGGGTTCAACTCGTTTCTTGCCGCTTGAAGATTTGATCGCAATCCATTTACAGGAACTATTTCCAGGAATGACAATTGAAGATCACTACACCTTCCGCGTTACCCGCAATCAAGATATCGAACTTGAAGATGAAGAAACCGAAGACTTGTTGGTCACGCTAGAGCAAGAGCTCTTGCGCCGACGTTTTGGTCCGCCAGTTCGTTTAGAAATCGAAGCCGGCGTTGATGAAAAACTAGTTCAGCAATTAGGCCGAGAACTTGGTATTGGCCAAGAGAATACTTTTCATGTTCAAGCACCACTTAATTTAACTTCGCTGAATAAGATCGCCGATCTAGATTTTCCTGACTTAAAGTTTGAACCCTTTAGATCACGCACCGCTAAAGCTCTTTCAGAGGTGGAAAGTGATGATTTAGACATGTTTTTCGCCGCTATTCGCCAAGGCGAAATTTTGCTGCACCACCCGTATGAATCCTTTACTTCATCAGTAGTTCACTTTTTGCAAAATGCCGCACAAGATCCGGCGGTGTTGGCAATTAAGCAAACTCTGTACAGAACTTCTGGTGACTCGCCAATTATTGAAGCGCTGATTGAAGCGGCCGAGGCAGGTAAGCAGGTTGTTGCAGTTATTGAAATTCGAGCACGCTTTGATGAACAAGCAAATGTGCGTTGGGCTCGTAAGCTCGAAGCAGCAGGAGTACATGTTGTTTATGGATTAATGGGTCTTAAGACACATGCAAAACTTTCCTTGGTTGTGCGCGATGAACCACAAGGAATCCGACGTTATTGCCACATTGGTACCGGAAATTACAATCCAAAGACTGCGCGCCTGTATGAAGATCTAGGTTTGCTTAGCGCAGATGTCGAACTGACTGAAGATTTAACTCGACTCTTTAATCAATTATCTGGCTTTGCGCCTCAGTCAACGTATTCAAGACTCTTGGTCGCTCCTCGAACTTTGCGATCTGGGTTGATTGAAAAAATCGATCGCGAAATTGAGCATGCCAAAAATTCTCGTCCAGCCGGAATCCAATTCAAACTGAATTCAATTTTGGATGAAGGTTTTGTGGCAAAGCTGTATGAAGCTTCACAAGCCGGCGTGAAAATTGAACTGTTGATTCGCGGAATTTGCGCCGTGCAACCGGGCATCAAGGGTCTATCTGAAAACATCACGGTTAAATCTATTCTTGGTCGCTTCTTAGAACACTCGCGTATTTACCATTTCATCAATGGCGGACAGGATGAGTACTGGATTGGTAGCGCAGATTTGATGGGAAGAAATCTTGATCGTCGCGTTGAAAGTCTTGTTCTGATCCAACGAAAAGAACATGTGACCCGCCTGCAGGGCCTATTAGATCTTGGTTTATCTGACGAAACCTCGTCCTGGGAGCTTGAAAAGACCACTTGGACTCGTAATAAGAAAAAGGGATTGGCAAACGCACATTCGGTGCTGATTGATCACTATGCAAAGGATCGGTAAATGGATGTAATTCAAGCTGCAGGTGCGGTGCTTTGGCGTCGACTCAGTGATGAATTGATTCAAGTAGCTCTCATCCATCGTCCCCGTTATGACGATTGGTCTTTTCCTAAAGGCAAAGTTGAACAAGGTGAAACTGAAATCAATTGTGCTTTTCGCGAAGTTTTTGAAGAAACTGGCTTCGAATCTGTCTTCGGTCCAGAACTGTGCAAAATTGAATACCAAGTTGGTGAATCCTTAAAGACTGTTCGTTACTGGTCGGCCCAAGCTATTGGTGAATCAACTGGAGCCATGGATAAATCTGAAGTAGATCAATTGATTTGGGTAACCGTTAGCGATGCGTATTCAAAACTTTCACGTCCAGGTGATCAAGAAGTGCTCAAGAATTTTGAAAAGTTTGGCGTTGACACCATCCCACTTGTTTTGCTCCGTCACGGAAAAGCGATTGCTCGCGAAGAATGGGAAGGCGATGATGGTGATCGTCCTTTAGCCCAACTTGGACAGTCACAAGCAAAGCGAATGTTAAGTACATATTTGCCATATGGAATCACAGAGATTCACACCTCTGATGCGGTGCGCTGCTATGAAACTGTTGCACCTATGGCACGTTCACTGAGTAAAGACACGATTTATTGGAGTCAGCTCAGCGAGTATGCATTTGAAAAAGACAAGAAGCCTGCAATCAAGGTAGTTGAAGAAATTATCGAAAGCGAAGCACGTGCAATTGTGTGTGGTCACAATCCAGTGCTACCTGGAATTGTTGCCAAGCTAATTGGTAAAAAGAGTTTTAAAGAGCTAGATCACGGGCTATTGCCGGGCGAATCATGGATTTTGCATCACCGCGACGGCGAAATTCTTGCGATCGACTGGATGTCTGCGCCAGAAAGCTAGTCTTTTAGCCAATCTAAACGGCGCAAAACAATTCCTTCGCGCAAGGCCCAAGGGCAAATTTCGACCTCGTCAACATCTAAGTGATCCATTACAGCCAACGCAACGATTGCTCCCGCAACAATTTGTTGTGCACGGTTTGCTGACACACCTGGTAATTCATTGCGTGACTTGTTATCCATCGCAATCAACTTTGCCACCGCAGTCTCTAAAGATTTTCTCTCCAAAAACTTTGGGTTGTCGCCATACCAATGGGCGCAGATTCTGGCCAAAGTTCGAAAAGTTTTACTGGTTCCAACAAAGTGGTTTGCATCATGGGACCTCAAAACTTCTGGAATCGAACTCCTTAAAACTTCTGCAGCGTGTTTTTGTAACGCTTTAACACTTTTCAAATTGTAAGGATCTGGTCCCAGAAACTCTCGGGTAGATCGTGCGGCACCTAGCGGCAAAGAAAGTGTGGCTTCTGGAAGTTCATCAACACCGCTGGCAATTTCTAAGGAACCGCCACCAATATCTAGCACTAATAGTTTTCCAGCAGACCACCCTAACCATCGACGTACCGCCAAAAATGTCATCGATGCTTCATCATTGCCATCCAAAACTTGCAAATCAATTTCAAATTTATTGTTTATATCTGAAATTATTTGATTGCCATTTGTCGCTTCACGTAAGGCCGAAGTCGCAAAGGCTAAAATTTCATCGGTTGAGTTTTCATTTGCGTGTGTTACCGCTTCGGATATGGCTGAATTCAGCAGAGCGATTCCAGTTGATGAAATCTCACCGGTGGCATTCAGATAATCTGTCAGCCGAAGCTCCACCTTGTAATTTGTAGCTGGCTCTGGACGTGCTCCGGGGTGGGCATCCATGACTTGAAGATGGATCGTATTTGACCCAACATCTAGAACACCCAATCGCATTGCGCCAACCTATCGCTGAGAGCCTCAAATCCTTTGGATTTTAAGTTTTGGCCTATGCCTGCCATAATTGCGGCTGCTGTATTCGGGGTAACTCGAAGAGCAGGCCTCTCTAGCTCAGTGGTAGAGCAGCGCACTTGTAATGCGCAGGTCGTCAGTTCAATCCTGACGGGGGGCTCCAGTACGACCTTTCCACGAGGGGAGTAAAGATGAACAACAACTCTTTCCCTCATGATTCATTTGCCGCCGAACTTGCCGCAAATGATGAGTACACCAAAACCTTCAAATACTCAGGGCTAACAGGAATCGCACAAAAAGGCTTAGCGATTGTTACCTGCATGGATTCACGTATTAATCCTTTATCTGTAATGGGAATGCAATCTGGTGATGCCAAGATTCTTCGTAACGCAGGTGCGCGTGTAACTGAGGATGTTTTGCGCACCTTGGTTCTAGCTACCTACCTATTGGGTGTTAAAAAGATTTTGGTAATGCCACACACCAACTGTCGAATGGCATCGGCTGAAGAGGCCGATATTCACGCACATATTCAAACTGAATTTGGTGTTGACACCCGTAGCCTTGAATTTAGAACGGTAAAGGATCAAGAGGCAGCCCTTGCTACTGATGTAAACAGAATTCGCGCATTTCCATTTTTGAGCAAAGGTGTAGTTGTTGGTGGAGCGATTTACGATGTAACGACAGGAAAAATTACTCCGGTTGATTGCTAACTGGATTTGTTCTGCGCATCGGCATGCGAGTTACTGGGTAACTCAAATCCTCAAGAAATTCGGTAATGATCAAATTAACTAGGCCAGGCTTTTCCTTTGGCAAGATGTGTGATGTTCCCGGCACAATCGCTAATTGACCAAGCGGTAAAGCTTCAAACAAATCGATTGTGTGTTGATGACGAATAACATCATCATCTCCTGCCATAACCAGTACTGGGCACTGAATCTTTTGTAGATCCACAACTGGAATATCTGGCTCGCTGCGCCACATCTGCTTGAAGTGCTCGTAGATTCGGTCCATAGTTTCTGGAGAATCCGGTGAATAAATCGCGTATTCAGCACGATCCTCATCACTAATTGGACCCATCTCGAAAGTTTCAACGGTGCCCTTGAAATGATAGTTAGCACCGATGGCAACAAGGGATTTGACTAGATCTGGACGTTGAATTGCAATCAACAATCCAATGATTCCACCATCGCTCCAACCAATGATATGAACTGGTTCTTTGACAACTGTTTCCAAATAAGCGATCGCTTCACGAACCTGATAATTAAAGTTGATGCTCTCTTGGCGATATGAGGTAAAGCCATGAGATGAACGATCGTAAGCAAAGACGTGGTAATCCTCTAGGGCAGGAACTATCTGTGAAGCCCAGTGTGCAGTCTGACTTAAACCGCCGTGAAGTAAAACAACCGCTTCGCCATCGTTTTCCCATTCATAGCAGTACAGATCATGGCCATCAACCGTTAAATATTCAGGCATTACTGCGAATCCATAATGTGACGGTTGCCGCGATCAAAAGTTAAATAGTTATAAGTCCAATCGGCCATGGTGCCAATCTTATTACGTCCACCCAATAGATAAAATAGGTGCAACCACAACCAGGCATACCAAGCTGGAATTCCTGTCATGCGAAGGCTTTTGACTTCGACGATTGCCTTGTGGCGACCGATGGTTGCCATAGATCCTTTATCAAGGTACTTAAATGGCTTTAATTCTTGGCCTGCTGCGATCTTTTTGATTTGTTGTGCAACGTGTCGACCTTGTTGCAAAGCAACTGGTGCAACCATCGGCAACATACGGCCATTTTCTCCAACAAAACCGGCGATATCTCCGATTGCAAAGATGTGAGGATAATTCTTAACTTGCAAAGTATTTTCGACATCAATGCGCGTATTGATCAATGGCAAATTCAATTTTGCAGCGGTTGGTTCGCCCTTAACGCCAGCTGCCCAGATGGTTACTTCAGAAGGGATTGTGCTTCCATCGCTGACTTCAATCATGCGAGGCTTAATTTGTTTAACGGCGGTATTTAAGTGCACAGTCACGCCAAGTTTTTCTAGATCTTTTTTGCCATGCGCAGAGAGCTTTTCAGAAAACATCGGCAGAATTCTGGGACCGGCTTCGATTAAATTAATCTTGATATGTGCGGCAGCATTTGCTTGATCATGCTTGAGGGGACCGCGAACGAGTTCAGCAAAAGCTCCAGCCATTTCAACACCAGTTGGTCCGCCGCCTACGACTGAAATTGAAAACAGGGTGTCATCTTCAAAACGGCACAGATCTTCAAAACGTCGCAAGACTTCGGCGCGAATCGCTAGTGCTTCATGGACGCTCTTCATTCCAAGGGCGTGTTCGGTGACACCAGGGATTCCAAAGTCAGCAGTAGCTGATCCCAGCGCAACAACTAGATAATCAAAATCCAAAACTTCACTGCTGTCTAATTTCACATTCTTATTCTTGTGATCGACCGAAATTGGAGTTCCCATTCGAAACTGAATTCCAGTTTTGCGCAAAGCACCACGTACTGGGTGAGCAACGTGATCTGCAGCTAAGCCCGCGGTGGATACCTGGTACAACAAGGGCAAGAAAGTTTGGAAGTTATGGCGATCAACCACAGTGACATCGGCAAAGCCAGCCATCTTTCGGGCTGCAGTAAGTCCGCCAAAACCGGCGCCCAGAATTACTACGCGGGGTTTTTGAGATGTCTTTTGCATGGGTTAAGTCTAGGCTTGCCAGCATGAACCCGCATAACGGAGCACGCAAGTATTTGGTCACAGGAGCATCTGGATATGTCGGCGGCCGTCTAGTTCGCGCATTAATTGACGATAAAGAAGATGTTCGAATTCTGGTGCGCGATAAAAACAAAATCATGGGTCAGCCATGGGCGCCTTTGGTTGATATTTGCGAGGGAAGCGCTGAAAACTTCGCTGACTTACAAATGGCGCTCGAAGGAATTCATACTGCTTTTTACTTATTGCACTCGATCAATTTAGGCCCACACTTTGATGAGATCGAAAGTGAGATGGCACGTAACTTTGCAAAAGCTGCCGAACTGGCTGGTGTATCCCAAATCATTTACCTAGGTGGAATCGCAAATGATGTGAACATTAGTAAGCACCTTGCTTCCCGTGCGATGACCGGTACATCACTTGCTACAACATCTGTTGCGGTCTTAGAACTGCGGGCAGGAATCATTATTGGTTCAGGCTCTGCCAGCTTTGAAATGCTGCGCCACTTAACCCATCGTTTGCCAATTATGACAACGCCTAAATGGGTGATGAACAAGACGCATCCAATCGCGATTCGCGATGTTTTGTATTACTTAAAAGGCGCTGCACACTTAGAAAAGCCAGTAAATAAAGTCTTTGATATTGGTGGTCCCGAAGTCTTGTCTTATGCCGACATGATGCAAAAGTTTGCCAAGCTATCTGGCTTAAAAAAGCGCTGGATCATTAGAGTTCCGGTTTTAACGCCAGGGTTATCTAGTTTATGGATTGGTTTAGTAACACCTGTGCCAACCGCTTTGGCTCGACCCCTTGTTGGTTCTTTAATTAGCGAAGTTGTTGCAGATCCTGCAAAAAGTATTGATGCATTGATTCCAAAGCCAGCAGAAGGCTTGATTAATGTTGAAAACGCGATTTCATTAGCGCTGTCAAAGATCACAACCCATAACGTGGAAACACGTTGGTCTGATGCAACGATGCCAACTGCGCCATGGCAAAAAGCACAGGGAGATCCTGATTGGGCAGGGGAAATGGTTTTGCGTGATCGTCGAGAAAAAATTACAGATGTCCCAGCAGAAGATGTTTGGCGACAAGTCGAACGAATCGGTGGCGAGAATGGTTGGTTTGGTTCAGATTTCTTATGGTGGGCTCGCGGTGTATTAGATCGCTTCTTAGTAGGCGGCGTTGGTTTACGTCGCGGACGACGTGATCCTGATTTCCTACGCGTTGGAGAAAGCTTAGATTTTTGGCGAGTTGAAGAGCTCGAACCAGGTCGCAGATTAAAGCTCTATGCCGAAATGGTGTTGCCCGGAAAAGCCTGGCTTGAATTCACAGTTACACGTGAAAACGGAAAGACCAAAATTGTTCAGGAAGCTACATTTAATCCACGTGGATTAGGTGGACAGCTGTATTGGTATGCGGTCTCACCGTTTCATTTGTTTGTATTTCCAACAATGCTTCGAAACATAGTTAAGAAGGCCAGAATTAATGCATGAGTTCACCCCTGCAGTAGAAGAACTTGCTGCAGAGATTTTGAAGTACAGCCTGGAACGTTTAAAAGATGATCCACCACTAGATGGACCACGATCTGCCGAAGACTTATTCCAGGAAGTTGGCAACACAATCACCGCCAAAGGCTTGGGCGGACATGAAGCACTGGCAGTTTTTACAAATGTTTTAGCTAAAGCGTGTATTTCTACGGACCATCCACGCAACCTGGCTTTCATTCCATCGGCTCCCAGTGAATACGCAAACCTTTTTGATTTAGTTGTTGGTGCCAGTGCGTTGTACGGGGGATCATGGCAAGAAGGTGCGGGTGCGGTCTTTGCCGAAAATCAAGCGATTCAGTGGTTGATTGATTTAGCTGGATTACCAGCAACTGCAGGTGGAGTATTTGTTCAAGGCGGAACAATTGGAAATCTTTCAGCACTTGTTGTTGCACGGGCAGAAGCACGAAAGAAGGAAAACACTGTTGGCCGCTGGGTAATTGCCTGCAGCGAAGAAGCGCACTCATCAATTGCATCGGCAGCAAATGTGATGGATGTCGATATCCTCAAGATTCCAGTTGATTCAAAGGGAAAATTGCAAGGAACTGAGGTTGCAGATGCGATTGATAACTTGCATGCGACGACAAATAATCGCGTTTTTGCAGTGGTAGCAACATCTGGAACAACAAATCTTGGAATTATTGATGACTTAAAGGGTTTGGGTAAAGTTGCACACGATCGTGGCATTTGGTTCCATGTTGATGGCGCTTATGGATTAGCAGCGTTGTGTGCCCCATCTGTGCGAAAAGATTTTGAAGGAATTGAAAATGCGGATTCCTTTATTGTTGATCCTCATAAGTGGTTATTTGCACCATATGACGCGTGCGCACTTGTTTATCGCAATCCTGATTTAGCTAAACAAGCGCATTCACAACATGCTTCGTATTTGGATACGTTAAAGGATGAGAACTGGTCTCCATCTGATTACGCGATTAATTTGACCCGCAGAACTCGCGGTTTGCCATTTTGGTTCTCACTTGCTGCCCACGGAACAGATGCATATGCAGAAGCCATGGAACAAACATTGACAGTTGCACAACAAGCTGCCGAATTAGTTAGAAAACATCCAAATCTAGAACTGTTGTGCGAACCAGAACTTTCAATCGTTGCCTTTACTCGAAAAGGGTGGGCGAGCGCTGATTATCAAAAGTGGAGCGATCAACTATTAGAAGATCAGGTCGGATTTATTCCACCGTCATCACATCACGGACAACCAATATTGCGCTTTGCAATCGTGAATCCTTGGACGAAAATCACAGACATAGAGCTGATTCTCAATAGGCTCTAAATCCCACACTTTTTAATAACCCTGTCATAAGATTTCCTCCATGTCCGCACAAGAAGAGTCAGCGATCAACACTGGCCTGAGCGACCTCGAAGTTCGTATCCTGGATTTTGAAGGCAATTGGTGGCGTTATGCCGGCGCTAAAGAGGCTGCAATCAAGGAGCTCTTTGACCTCACCGCGCCTCGTTACTACCAACTATTAAATGATTTGATCGACCGCGATGACGCCCTAGCTGCCTCACCAATGCTAGTTAAGCGCCTTCGCCGCCTGCGTGAGGCCCGTATGGCCACACGTGTAGCCCGCTAACTCCTGCTTCAACCACCTCGTTTTGCGCCTCGGAAATAAAGGCTCTAGATTTGGCGTTAGCACTCTCGGGGTGCGAGTGATAAAGCGCCCCGCCTAACGAAGTACTAACACAAGGAGCACAACTCATGGCAAAGCAGATTGCCTTTAATGAAGAAGCACGTCGCGGTTTAGAACGCGGCATGAATATCTTGGCTGATGCGGTCAAGGTAACCCTTGGACCTCGCGGACGTAACGTCGTTCTCGAGAAGAAGTGGGGCGCCCCAACAATTACTAATGATGGCGTTTCCATTGCAAAAGAAATTGAACTTGATGATCCATGGGAAAAGATCGGCGCAGAGCTAGTTAAGGAAGTTGCTAAGAAGACTGATGATGTTGCCGGTGACGGAACAACAACTGCAACTGTTCTAGCTCAGGCACTTGTACGTGAAGGTCTACGTAACGTTGCTGCGGGATCAAACCCAATGGCGTTAAAGCGCGGAATTGAAAAGGCTGTGGCAGAAATTGTTGCCGAGCTGCTATCAATGGCCAAGGCGGTTGACTCGAAGGAGCAGATCGCAGCAACAGCATCTATCTCTGCAGCAGATGCAACCATCGGCGAAATGATCGCTGAAGCGATGGACAAGGTTGGCAAAGAAGGCGTTATCACCGTTGAAGAGTCAAACACATTTGGGCTAGAGCTAGAGCTGACTGAAGGTATGCGCTTTGATAAGGGTTACATTTCTCCGTACTTTGTAACTGATCAGGATCGCATGGAAGTTGTTCTAGAAGATGCATATGTTTTGATCGTTAACTCAAAGATTGCAAACATCAAGGACTTAGTTCCAATCCTAGAAAAGGTTATGCAATCAGGTAAGCCACTTGTAATCATCGCTGAAGATGTTGAAGGTGAAGCGCTTGCAACACTAGTTGTTAACAAGATTCGCGGAACTTTCCGTTCAGCAGCAGTTAAGGCACCTGGCTTTGGAGATCGTCGCAAGGCGATGCTTCAGGACATTGCAATCCTTACTGGTGCAACAGTTATTTCAGAAGAAGTTGGTCTTCGTCTAGATGCAGCAGAGATGGACCTTTTGGGTCGCGCTCGCAAAGTTGTTATCAGCAAGGAAGAGACAACAATCGTTGAAGGCGCTGGCGATGAGGCTCAGATCAAGGGTCGCGTTCAGCAGATCCGTAATGAAATCGAAGCTTCTGATTCAGATTACGACCGCGAGAAGTTGCAAGAGCGTCTTGCAAAGCTTGCTGGTGGCGTAGCTGTTATCAAGGCTGGTGCTGCAACTGAGGTAGAACTCAAAGAACGCAAGCACCGCATTGAAGACGCAGTTCGCAATGCAAAGGCTGCAGTAGAAGAAGGAATCGTTGCCGGTGGTGGCGTTGCACTTCTACAAGCAGGTGCTGCAGTGTTCAAGCGTCTAACAGGTTTAACTGGCGATGAAGCAACTGGTGCAAAGATTGTTGAATATGCAATCGAAGCTCCTATCAAGCAGATCGCTGTTAACGCGGGTCTTGAAGGCGGAGTAGTTGTAGAAAAGGTTCGCCATCTTCCTGCAGGACAAGGTTTAAATGCTGCAACAGGTGAATACGTAGACATGATCAAGGCCGGAATTATTGATCCAGCAAAGGTCACACGTTCTGCATTACAAAATGCTGCATCAATTGCTGCACTGTTTATTACAACAGAGGCAGTTATTGCAGATAAGCCAGAGAAGGCTGCTGCTGCCCCACAAGGCGGCGGAGATATGGACTTCTAAGTCCAACTTATCCAGTAGTTACGCGTAACGCCGTCCTCGAGCAGTACTGTTTTATCGGCTCATTACATTCGCCGATTAACACGGAGACGGCGTTGTGCTTTACCCTTAGACCATGGCTAAGAAATCACTGATCTCTAAAAAAGAGAAAGCTCCGAAAAAGGACGCTGCTCAAAAAGAGACGACATCAACAAGCACCGCTGTTGCTTTTGATGCAAAAGATCTTGCCCGAAATGCCGCACTTGATGTTGCGGAAAAGAAAGATCAAGTTGGCGGATTTGTTTCAGTTGATTTTGATGATGACAACCGTGTTGCAACTTATTTGTTTGAAGCAAACCTTGCAGGTTACAAAGGTTGGCGTTGGTGCATCACAATTGCAAAGGTTGATGCCGATGCACAACCAACAATTTGCGATGTAGTTGTTCTTCCGGGTCCTGATGCATTACGTGCACCAGAATGGATTCCGTATCGCGACCGAATTTTGCCGGGCGATGTTGGCGTTGGCGACATTGTTCCAAGCGCACTTGATGACACTCGTTTAGTTCCGGGACAACAAGCATTGCCACAGGATGAAGATCTAGATACTGCGATGGCGATTGAACTTGGTTTAGGCCGCGCACGTGTTCTTTCAATCGAAGGTCGTGACCAGGCAGCAAAGCGTTGGTACGAAGGTGAGCGTGGACCTAACGCTCCTGTTGCTCAGTCAGCACCTAAGCCTTGCCACAGTTGTGGATTCTTTATTCCGATCGCAGGATCTCTACGCTCAACATTTGGCGTATGCGCGAACGCGATTTCACCCGATGATGCGCGCGTAGTGAGCGTGGATCACGGCTGCGGAGCACATTCGGAAGCGACCTTTACAGAGCCGGTGTTAAACTAAGCACCTGCTATCGCAACCGCGATACTTATTTACATACGAGTAAAGAAAACTAGCAAGGAGCCCTCCCCATGCCTACAGGACGCGTTAAATGGTTCTCATTAGAAAAAGGTTTCGGCTTTATTGCAAATGATGAAGGCGAAGATGTTTATCTAGCTGCAACTTCACTTCCAGAAGGTGTTGCAACAGTAAAGCCTGGAACAAAGCTTGAGTTTTCTATTGCCGACAGCCGTAAAGGCCCACAAGCATTATCTGTACACATCATTGATGCTCCACCATCATTAGTAGAGAACTCACGCGTTAATAGTGATGATCTTGCTGCGATGATTGAAGACACAATCAAGATGTTGGACAAGGTTGGAAATGGTTTGCGCCATGGACGCCATCCAAATGCACAAGAGGCTGATCGTCTTGGTCGCGTGCTGCGCGGTATTGCTACTGCGCTAGGTGCTTAACTTTTAAATTAAATTCCGCTGCGTCTACTGCGGCGGATTGTGTAACGAATACCGACTAACCCTAGTCCTACACCCATTACGCATGTCCAAATAATCTTGGCTTCAGCGTTAATAGCAATGGCAATCACACCAGCAATCACCCAGCACATTGTTCCAATTGCGACTAGAGTTACTGCATTGCGTAGTCGAGAAGTCATGGGGCAAGAGTAATGCGTATGTCGGTAAAAGAGGATGGTAATTGGCGTTCTTTTCGCCACCGAAATTATCGAATCCTCTTTCCGGCTAACACAGTTTCAAACATCGGCAGCTGGGCCCAAAGAATTGCACAAGACTGGCTAGTTCTTGAACTGACAAACAACAACGGAACGTATCTGGGCTTAGTCACCGCGGTTCAATTTGCTCCCGTTCTATTCTTCTCATTACATGGCGGAAAACTTGCCGATCGATTTAATAAGAGAAAAGTTTTGATTCTCACCAACATAATGGGTGGTGCGGCATCGCTCGGACTTGGTGTTCTAGTAATTTCGGATCTGATCGCGCTTTGGCATGTTTTTGCTTTGGCGGCAGTTTTAGGAATTTCAACCGCAATTGATGCACCGGTGCGCCAAGCCTTTACAACCGAAGTTGTTGGTCAAAGCGATCTGCCAAACGCAGTGTCCTTGAACTCAGCCAATTTCAACGCCGGGAGATTAGTTGGCCCAGCAGTATCTGGCGGCTTGATTGCAGCTTTTGGTACTGGGCCATCCTTCATTATCAATGGTCTTTCATATTTCTTCGTCATTGCTGCCTTGCTCAATCTCAATGAAAAGGCTTTTTTCCATCTGGATAGACCAAAATCAGATGGCAATATCCGTGAAGGTATTGCCTATGCAAAAGCCCGCCCAGATGTTTACGTTGTCATGTTGATGGTCTTTTTCTTGGCAACCTTTGGCCTGAACTTTCAGATTTTCAATGCGCTTATGGCGACCCAAGAATTTGGCTTGGGACCGGCAAGCTTTGGATTAATGGGTACCTTTATTGCGATTGGCTCTTTAACTGGTGCTATTGGATCGGCTCGATTAGAAAGATTTAGAAATACAAAGTTTGTTGTCAAGGGCGGAATCCTGTTTTCCATTTCAATTATGGTTTTTGCTGTAATTCCTAGCTATAACTTGTACCTCGTCTGGCTACCAATCTGTGGATTTGTGGCTCTTACAACTTTAGTCTCGGCAAACTCAATTGTTCAGACCAGCACAGACCCTGCAATCCGTGGCCGCGTTATGGGTATTTACCTTTTGATCTTTATGGGCGGCACTCCATTTGGCTCACCATTAATCGGTGCGACTGCTGACCTCATCGGGATTCGTCCAACCATTGCAATCTGCGGTGGCATTTCATTATTTGCTTCACTAATTATTTGGTTCAAATACAAGAACCGAGTAGAGCTACCCGCAGATACTTCGGTGGCAGGTGTCTTAAAAACTGTTAATCGCAATCACAACTAAGATCCCAATTAACGCAAGCAAAGTAATTAAGCGTCTAGTTTTGTAATTCATGCTGATTCCTTCACATGAGAAGGAATCACTTTCACAATCACAAAAGCTATTGCGATCAAGACAAAAACCATGATGTAGGCGCGTGAAATACCGAAACTATCTCCCAAAAGACCCAGCAAGAATGGGGCTCCGGCAATAGCAATACCTGCGGCCAATGATGCTCGACCAATTGCTAAATCTGGACGCCCATCACTTAATCCAATTAATCGAATTGAAGACAGCGCAAACTGCATCGAAATACCTAAACCAACAACAAGCAAGCAGATAAGTGAGAGCACCATGTTGTGCGATAACCAGAAACCTAAGAAGCCAAAGAATTGAAGCGCGATGATTGAAAGCAGCTGAGTATCTAGGGAGAGATTTTTAAGAACTAATCCACCGTACCAACGGCCTATTCCCATACCTGTACCAAGTGCCACGATTGCAACAGTTGAAATTGCTGCAGTTGAACCAACACGTTCTTTAAGAAGTGCCGCTGCCCAGAAAGATGTTGCAAACTCACTGGAAATACAAGCAACAAAACCAAACCAAGCAATCCAAAACTTTAATGAAAGCTTTCCGCCTTGTGGACCGTGCTCATCAGGAACATGGTCGTCGGCATCTTTTTCGCGTCCAACAAAGAAAAGAATCAGCGCAACCGGAATTGCAAGAAGTAATCCCAAACGCCAAAGACCTGGGTATGCAATTGCAATTGTTCCAATTAGTGCAGTTCCTGTAACAAAACCAACTGATGCAATTCCATTGGCTTGCGGAATCGCGACCTCTGCGGCTTTGCCGTAATGCGAAGACATTTTGGTCAGCATTGTGTTGATGACAATTGATGTACCCATGCCAGTGATAAATGTTGCTGGCAAGGTCAGATACACAGGTGGAGAAATTACAAACAAAGTTAGGCCGAAAATAAAGATAGATAAACCGATCCAACTGGCACGGTTGCGTCCATATTTATGGGCAATTCGTGGATTTGCCCACCCTGCAAAGATTGATGCCACACCCATGGCAGTGCCATGTAAACCAGCAATTGTTAGTGATGTGCCTTGGTCGGCGCGCAATAAAGATTGCGCCGGGCCAAAGCCACCTAAGTAGAAATTAACGATTGCGGTTTGAACCGCTACTACCCAGAAAAATCTGTCGCGATGAAAGCTCTTAGA